>Ga0172373_10000164_pt1 | contig 100033 bp, 64 predicted proteins | sample Lak10m_2_FD_114546 | JGI IMG/M metagenome (GOLD analysis project Ga0172373, IMG submission 114546) | Freshwater microbial communities from Kabuno Bay, South-Kivu, Congo - kab_092012_10m | ecosystem: Environmental > Aquatic > Freshwater > Lake | place: Democratic Republic of the Congo...
TCAAAATTAACTGGTCAAGGGCAGTAAAAGGTTTAAATGCACCTTTATCCTTGGTTTTCTTCAGGGTTTTCTTTAGCCGCAGGTCAGGGATATTTTTGTTTCCTGTAAAAGTAATCTGGTCAATTCTGACTTTGTTTCCTTTGTTGATGGCAATGGAAAGGGCTACATCGTTTGAGCGCGATGAGTCGCGCTTCTGCTCAATGTTAACGGTCGTGTTAAGATACCCTTTATCGTTGTAATGTTTCTTAATTATATTCGAAGTTCTGATTATTACATTTTCGGTAACAACATCGCCTTTTACCAGCTTAATTTTATCACGCAGGTCGTCGGCTTCGCTCTTGCGGATTCCCTTAAACGAAAATTTTGATAAACGTGGTCGTTCCTGCAGATACAGATTAAGGTAGATTACATCGTTGTTGATACTGGTAGCAGAGATACGGATATCTTCGAAAAGCCCCTGAGACCAGAGCTTTTCGATGGCTTTGCGTATTTTATCACCCGGTATTTCGATGCGGTCGCCGGCCTGAAGGCCTGAGAGCATCACCAGCACATTCTGATCAAGAAACTGAACACCTGAAACAGTAACACCTCCAATTACATATTCTTTTGGACTGGCATAATCAATTTCGCTAAGGTCGTCGCCCACCCGGATTTGCGCCTGAGCGCCAAATGAAAGCAGTAGTAATAGAATTACGGTTAATCGGCGGTAGAATTTCATTTATTCGGCAATTGGTTTTATTTGTTCACTGATCATTCCAAAGCGGCGTTCGCGTTGCTGATAATCGAGAATGGCCTCAAGCAGGTCGTCTCTCCTGAAATCGGGCCACAGCTTTGGTGAGAAATAGAGCTCGCTGTAGGCAATCTGCCACAGTAGAAAATTGCTGATCCGGTTTTCACCGCTGGTGCGAATCAGCAATTCGGGATCAGGTATTGTACTGGTTTCAAGATAATTGGTAAAAGTATCGGGGTTAATGGTTTCAGGGTCGATTTTGCCGGCAGCAGCTTCCGCAGCAATGCGGCGGGCGGCTTCGGCAATTTCCCAGCGGCCCGAATAGTTGAGCGCCAGAATCAGATCCATGCGATTGTTTCCGCTTGTTTTATCCATTGTTTCCATCAACTGCGAGTAGCAATCAGGTTGCAGGTGTGCCAAATCACCAATCGCCCTGAGCCTGATGTTGTTTTTCATCAGTGTACCTAATTCCGAATTCAGCGTTTGTACCAGAAGGTTCATTAAAGCATCAACTTCACATTTTGGCCTTTTCCAGTTTTCGGTCGAAAAGGCATAAAGGGTAAGGTACTTAACGCCCAATTCAGCAGCAATGGTTGAGGATTGACGAACCGATTCCACTCCATTCTGATGACCGAATACCCTCATTTCGCCCCTGCTTTTCGCCCAGCGGCCATTGCCATCCATAATGATGGCGATGTGCGCTGGCAACTTGGCAGGGTCAATTTTCTCTTTAAGATCCATTTCGTCGAATCACAAAACTAAATTAAACTGTATTCACATACCCGAAGCACAGGCAGGTGTTAAATAATGTTAAGTCAATCAATAAAATACGTTAAGACAACGGGTATTCTCCAGATAGTTGAGTCGCAGCGATATGCTGAACGAAACTATGCCATACCAGTCGTTGAAACGTGAATCACCTCTCTGATTTCCTGCAATGTGCGTAAGGGTTGGATCGGAGGCCAATTCGGCTATTCCTGCTTCAGTGGGTGCAATACCCGCCAGATCAAGGTAATAGGTCTTACTCACATCATCAAGATAATCGGTAAAGGTTTTACGCATACCCCAGTCGACCGACATTCCCACAAACTGATTCAAACTGTATTTTACCCCGATGCCAAAAGGAACGGCGTAGGACACTTTTTTATATTGTTTTCTGTCAGGATACTGAGCACTCCCCTGTCCTTCGGTTGCAAGTGGCCGCAATTCAGTGAGGCTTCCATTCACCACTCCTTTGGGGTTGAAAAGGAATACCGTGCCACCAGCATACATGTAAGGTGTTACAAAGTGGCGCAGGCTTCCGATAAAATAATCGAAAAAATTAAATTCAACTGTTGCCGAAATATCAGAAATGGTGCTCTGGAAGTTGAGGTTTCGCAGCGGGTCAACTTTTGAAACTGCATCATCACCTTTTACTGATCCGTAGGTATAGCCTCCGCGGATGGCAATGCGTTCGTTAAAGTTGTGCCTTACAAACGCACCAAACGAAGCCTGAGTAAGCAGGAAGTGTTTTCCGGGGTTCAGATCACCCAAATAGTACATCCCACCGGCATTTATTCCGATTTCGCCATACCGTTGAGCAAATGACGATGAAAAAATCAGTACGAAAAGGAATGTCAGAAAGTTTCTCATAATAATAGAAGAGCCGTAAACCGCAGCGATTACCGGATTAATTGGGTAAAACCTAAAATTACCGGCCCGTAATCGCCTGATTCGGCTTGCAAAAGTAAAAAAAATTATGAGCCGGAAAGTAGTGATCTGTGGTCAGGGCAAATTAGTTGCGCACATCAAGCCCCCAAAGTAGCTTCTGACGTAGGGTTGTGTAAAAGTTACCATTGGATCGCATTACCAGATTTACATGAAACCCGGCTTTCCTTACAATGATATCGGCAGTTGTATCAATCACCGCCACCCTCGAATCAAGCCCGGCAAGATATTGTGTCAATCGGCCATCGACCCTTACCCTGATCACACTTTTGTCAGGGATAACGACAGGCCTTACGGTTAAATTGTGTGGAGCTATAGGCGTAATTACAAAATTCTCTGATTCAGGAATCAGAATGGGCCCATTACAACTGAGCGAATAAGCGGTTGAACCGGTGGGTGTAGCAATGATCAGGCCATCGGCCCAGTATGAATTGAGCAAGAGATCATCAACATAAACATGCACAAGAATCATCGAAGCCGACTCTTTTTTGTTGATTCTGAATTCATTCAACGCATAGTTGAGGTCGCCGAATAAGCTGCCGGGCACTTCAACCTGCAACAGCGAGCGTTTGTTGAGTTTAAATTCGCCACGCAACAAAGCATCAATGGCAGCATTGATCTCGTCCTTCGATATACTGGATAAAAACCCAAGCCGCCCGAGATTGATTCCCATAACCGGAATGCCCGAATCGCGTATCAGCGCAATGGCATCAAGCAGGGTTCCGTCGCCACCGATTGAGAACAAAAAATCAGTATTTCCAGGCAATTCGGCATAATTGCTGAATATGGCCGGCTCCACAGAGAATCTAGATTTTGTTTTAACGAAATCATAGAATTTTTTATAAACGGCAACAGTACAATTGCTCATTTCAAGTTTTTCTATGAGTTGTTGAAAATAGAAAAACCGATCCTCACTAAAACTTTTCCCGTATAAAGCAATTTTCATATCGTTCGTATTGAGGCATTGTGCCATTGCATTTTACAAAAATACTATTCCTCAGGCTCGATAGCTAAATAGCTGCCATAAAATGAATAAAAAAACCTGCACTTCCATGCCGGTTGACCGAAAACTCGATGCGCATTACTTTATCATAGTAGGTTACCAGATCAAAACCGGCTCCAACTCCGGCCAGTAGCTGTTGCTGAAGTGAATTTAATGATTTATCGGTAGCCGGCCAGGCTTCACCTGCATCGGCATACAGGCCGAAATAAACAGCATAAGGGATTTTGCTGAATTTTTCAGATGTCAGAAAACCAATTTGTTTTACCCTCTGCGGTACCAATGCATACTTTACATTCGCTTTGGCCAGCAAAAAATGATTCCCGTCAATCACTTTATATTCATATCCTCTGATATAGTCGCGATGATAACCCAGCGCCTTATTCAGATAATAGGGCTTTGCATTGTTTTCAGAAAGTAACACGGCACATCCTGCTGCAAAATACCAGCGCTTTGCAAGCTGCAAGTGCAATCTGGCCGATGCCCGAAAACTCAGAAAATGCATCGGGCTGCGGAACGGCCATCCTGTTTGGTCAATCCCTGCATCGGCATACCATCCGGTAAGCGGATAGGCTCTCTGATCGCGAAAATCTGCTTTAAACATATAGCTGAGCTTCACATAGGAACCTGAATGCCCTTCAACGCCAGGATATTCAGGATTAAGCAATAACAATGAATCAGAAAAGCGGTAGTAATTATAGCTAACTTCTGCCATATGGCTGATGTGCATTTGCCTGCGGTAGCGCATATATATACTGGCCTGCATTTGCTCCTGAAGCGGATTTTCGGCCCTGTAAAAAAGCAACGCGTTTCCGTAAGTCTTATAGCCGAGTTCGCGTTCACGACCGCCTGATAGTATCAATCCTGCTCCAAGAGTTTTAGCATGGTTGAGGTAGGGATTTTCATAAAGCAGCGATAATTCCTGTTGATAACCTGCCTTTGCCCTGATATGCAGCTTTTCAAGCCGGCCCGTAAAATTCTCGTGCTGAAAAAAAAGCCCGTACGAAACGCGTGTAATATCACCTTTTTGGAGCCATGCATTAAAATTACGATCAGCAAGTTCAAACACCGGCCAAAGCCAGATGTACCATCTTTCGGTAACATGCACATCAACCTGAACCGAGGCATCGGGCAGGACTGTGGTTTGGATATCGACAAAATTAAATAGCGGGAGCCGCTGAAGGTTGTTGCGTGTTTCGGCAATACGTGCTTTCAATATTTCAAGCGTATATACTCCGCCCTCCATCAGGGTAAATTCGCGCTCTATTACAGCAAGCCTGGTACGCTGATTGCCGAAAACTGCAATTTGGCTTACTCTGAGCATCAGCGAATCAGCTGTATCAGCAAACGTCAGGTTGCCAAGTATGCACAAGAACAAAATATATCCCGCTGCGTATCTGCCCATCAGATATCGAGGTACTTCATAAGCGCATCGTAACGGTCGCGCAGCGTATCGTTGTAATCACCTTCAAAAAATGAAGCCTTTATTTCGTAATTGTAGCGGGTGAAAGTTTGTATAATCGGGCCAATATCCATGCGGTTAATTTTGATAGTTACTTCCATCATGGTTGAATCGGGCAATGTATCAATGTACAAACTCAGGATACGGGCATCGTTCGACTCGACAATGCGCGAAATTTCGTTGAGCGAATAATCACGGATTCCCATACTTAGTACAATGATACCACCGGGATTATCAACCGCGGCCAGTCTGGCGAAATATTTAACCAGGCATTTAAGTGTAATCGACCCGAGGTAGGTGTTCTTTTCATCTACTACTGGTATCAGGGTAAGTTTGAGTTCATAAACCTGCCTGATTACATCATACACATGCTGGCTTTCGAGTACATAAGGTTTAAGCAGCGAAAGACCGTGGTTGCCCACCGGCTCTTCATAGCTGTTCATTTCATAAATATCAGACTCCGAGAGAAGGCCCAAAAAGTCATTGTTATTTACAATGGGCAGATGCGACACCCTGAATTCTTCCATCCAGTTGAGTGCCATTAACCCGCTGTCAGAAGTCTTGAGCGGCATTATTTCGTCACTAATCAGTTCACGGGCAGTCATGGGTTGTAGTATTAGAGTATGATTACAAACTTACAAATTATTACAACCGGCCCGGAAATTTGCTGCTGTTTTGAATGTGAATTATATTAATTCATACCCCGGAAGCTTACTTTATGCCCGGGTTGCCTGAGGCTGATTAAAGGTAATACCACCGATATTTGATACATTTGCACAAAATATTGGTAACATGACAAAACTTAGTGTCAATATCAACAAAATTGCCACCCTTCGTAATGCACGTGGCGGAAACCTACCCGATGTAGTTGAAGCAGCCCGAAATTGCGAACGATTTGGTGCCCAGGGAATTACCGTTCACCCCCGCCCCGACGGAAGGCATATCCGCTACAGCGATGTTTACAATCTTAAACCTATTGTTACTACTGAGTTTAATATTGAAGGCAATCCCGAAAAGGCTTTTGCTGATCTGGTGATCGGTGTTAAACCGCAGCAGGTTACCCTTGTGCCCGATGCACATGATGCACTCACCTCGAACCACGGTTGGGATACCATTAAATACAGAGATTTTCTTACCGATATCATCAGGGAGTTTCATAAGTATGGGATACGCACTTCAATTTTTGTTGACCCCGACGAGAAAATGGCCGAAGCTGCCGCTGCCACTGGTACCGATCGAATTGAACTCTATACCGAAAGCTATGCATCAGGTTATCTTAAAAACCGCGAAAAAGCCATCGAACCATTTGTTAAAGCCGCCCGTGCTGCAACCAAAGCCGGTTTGGGAATCAATGCTGGGCACGATCTCAATCTCGACAACCTGCGATTTTTTGCGAGCCGTATCGAAGGCCTGCTTGAAGTTTCAATAGGGCATGCCCTTATCAGCGATGCCTTATACTTCGGGCTTGAAACAACCATTCAGCTTTATCTGCGCGAACTCAAATCTTATTTGCCTGTTTAAAAGTATAGCTGCAACAACCACAACGAATCGCTGAAACATGAAACTATTTTATCGTCATTTTGGCGAAGGACAGCCGGTAATTATACTGCATGGAATTTTTGGCATTTCCGACAACTGGGTAACTATTGGTAAAAGGCTGGCTGAAAAATTTTCCGTTTATATTCCGGATCAGCGCAACCACGGCCAATCGCCGCACAGTCAGGTATTCAATTACATGGCTATGGCCGATGATTTAAACGAATTTATTGAAGAACACCAACTCCAAAATCCCATCATTATTGGGCATTCAATGGGTGGCAAAGTTGCCATGACCTATGCGCTTGAATATCCTGAAACCCCTGAAAAACTGGTTGTTGTAGATATAAGTCCACGCAGATACCCTGGCCGAAATGTACATTTCGATATGATCTCAGCCATGCTTTCAGTTGATTTTGATGCTGTGCAAACACGCGAGGAAATTGAAACGCTGATGGAAAAAAGTATTCCCGACCGCAGAATCAGGCTTTTCGTGATGAAGAATCTTTACCGCAAAACACGGCACCGTTTCGATTGGAGGCTCAACCTGCCTGCCATCAGCACGAACCTCGATTATGTGTTTGATGGTATTGAGAGCAGCGCAAAGTATAATCGGCCGGCTTTATTTATTCGCGGAGGCAAGTCCGATTATGTAGCTGATGAAGATATGATCCTGATTGAGAAGAATTTTCCTCAGGCAAAACTGAATACCATTGCTGAAGCCACGCACTGGGTGCATGCTGATGCTCCCGAAAAACTTTGTGCCCTGTTGAGTGCGTTTTTAGGCAAAAACTGCGAATTAAACATAGCTGAATAAACAAAAGAGCCTCCGCTAACAGGAGGCTCTTTTGTTTACTATTCGAATAATGAGAGGCTTTTAGTACCTTGAGATATCAACACTTGACACGCCGGCGTCAATTTCTATCATTATCTTGTGCGTTGAAGTACCAAAATTATCGGTGCGGAAAAGGCCATCTCCAACTTTTTTAAATCCGCTGAAATTTCTGCTTGTGAGCACCGTTTCGGTGCGGATTTCGGCACCACAAGATTCGGGCAAACTTAAATCGATGGATGAAGCGCCAGCGTTGATGGTTACTTTGGTAACATCGTTCAGATCGCCAAGTTTTATGTCGATAGATGACGCCCCGCCATCGATGCTCAAATCACCAACTTTATATGAACTCAGGTCGAATTTAAGGCTGGCAGCTCCAATATCGAAATCAAAATCCCACACAGGATTTTTATTCAAACCAAGTAACACACGCATGCCCTTGTTGTTGAATTTTACATTAGAGTCCTCAATATTCAGGTTTATCTGCAAGTGGCTGCTGTCGTTGGTGGCAGTCATGCTATAGTTCCCAATATTTCCCTTTTTATTGAGGGTTATCATTTTATCTGAAGGAACGGAATCAGAAAGTTTGAATTCACCTGCGGCAGCTTCCAGGCTGAGTGATACCCGATTAATCGTTGAGTCAAACGCCTGGCTGAGTTCCTGACCGTCAGAATTTTCGCTCCAGTCGCCCTTCCATTCGCGCTCGAACCGGTGATTGCGGTTGTGCCAGCCAAAGTCGTAATAGCCGGTTTTGTCGTATCGGTTCACCAAAAAAACAGATAGTGCGATGGCAACTACTGAGAGAATCAGTTTGATATAATCCTTAACCGGAATCAGTGAAACTCCCCAGAGGATAAGCACCAGAGGCCAGAGACGCCACATGGTAAGCCAGTCAAAATAGATTAGCCCCACGTTTTTGAGGATGAATAAAATCCCGATCATAACCAGGATTACACCCCAGAATATTTTACGATAGCTCATGTTTACTAGTTTTAGGTGATAGAAAAGTGACTTATTCGGGCTTCTCGCTTCCGGATTTTTTAGGCAGGTTACTGAAAATCAGAACCAATCCGATAACCACAAGCAGCAGAGGCCAAAAATCGCCGAAACTGATATGCGGGATAAAGCGTTCGGCCAGAAAGAATGAACCAATCAGAATAAGAACGAGTCCGCCAATTAGGCTTCCTTCAAATTTGTGTTTCGGTCCTGCTTCAGTTTCAGGGTAACGGGCAGCATTTGAGTTGGGAAATCCTTCGTAAGTTTCTCCAATTCCCGAATCGCTGCCGGTTGGAGGCGGAGCATCAGCCGGTGCCTGAAATCCGGTATATCCGGGTAATGTCCTTTTTTCAGGAAGTACAATCCACATTATAATGTAAATGAGTACGCCTCCGCCACCGAAAACGGCCAGTAAAACAAAAATGAGTCGTACAATTGTGGGATCCATGCCGAAAAAATCGGCGAGTCCGCCGGCCACCCCACCAATGACCCTTCCGTGAACGGAGCGGTGTAATCTGGTCTCTGCCATAGTATTTTGGTATTGTTTGGCAGTTTGACGCCGGATGTATCGAAAGGTTACAAACTATCAGACCGAAGCCCGGCTTATGCGTTGCGAAACCAGAATACTTAGCTCATAAAGGCCATAAAGCGGAATAGTAACAAGTATCTGGCTAATGATATCGGGAGGGGTGATAATGGCAGCAATGGTAAGTAGAATAACCAAAGTATATTTTCGGTTACGTTTCAGAAACTCAGGAGTTATGATTCCAACCTTTGAAAGAAAATAAACAAAAACGGGCAATTCAAAAACCACCCCGAGGGCAAAGGTTACCGAAACTACGGTAGATATATAGGATGAAAGTGCAATCTGATTGTTTACGGCTTCGCTCACCTTATAGGAACCAAAAAAACTAAGTGTTAACGGAACAATTAAAAAGTAGCTAAACAACACACCCAGTGTAAAAAGCAGTGACATGCTGAACACGGCACCGCGCGAATGCTTTCGTTCCTTTGAGTAAAGTGCGGGTTTAATAAAACGCCATATTTCCCAGATAATATACGGAGCTGCAACAATTAACCCTGCAAAAAAGCTGATATACATATGGGTAGTAAACTGGCCCGACAAATTGATGTTGATAATCTGAAGGTTGAGATTCTCCATGCACAACGATGGTACATTCAGCCACTGCCCGAGCTGGCAAAGCAGGCGGTTGGTAATAAAGCCCGGATCCTTGGGCGCAAGAATTATCTTGTCGAAAATGATAGTCCGGTTTACAAATGCCACGATGGAAAACAGAATTATGGCAACTGCCGACCTGAAAAGGTGGCCTCTCAGGGCATCCAGATGATCCCAGAATGACATTTCAACATCGGGGTCGGGGGCAGGATTCTTTCGCTTATTTGAAATTACTTCTGGCATGGTGCAGCTTAATTTTGCCAAAAATACACATATTCCATGAGGTTTCTGCAGCTAAATTGTTCATTGCTGAGATGGAGCAACGCCGGCAGGGGCTTGTTGCTCAAGGTGGTTGAGCCAATGAGCAGCATTGGCTAAAGCCAGAGCCATCGATGAACGCGGGTTACGCAAAAGGGTTCGCGCCGGTGGAATTTGCTCTATCATGAACGGAAGTGCTGCAAATGCAATTGAAAGCGAATAATAAAGGTTGCGCATCCCGCGTCGTTCAAGAAAAAGCCGGACCACCGGATTGCGCACTTCAACACTGATGGCTGCAAAAGCCAGAATAAGCAGTGCGGCGCGCATCATCATCGCCAATCCGGCATAAAATCCGGCAAGGCTGAAACAAATCAACGATTTACAATGGCTATCCATAAAAAAAGCCGCAAATAAAACAATCAGTAAAAACTGAACCCAAAGCACTGGTTTTCTGAAACGCCTGATAACCTGCGGATATTTGAAATAAAGTCCAAATGCCCATGCCAGCATCAATAAGGTAGTAACCCACATGGGCAGATAACGCAGCATAAGGATAAAAGCCGGTACTGCAGCTAAATGAGCCAACAACAGCTTTATGGAAAACTGCACTCCTGAAAGTTCGAAAGGTGTAGACAAACCAATATCGACCGATTTAACTTCTATATCATCCAACTGATTCTCAATGGGCACCGACATACCAATGATGGCAGCAATACCGCCCGAAATCAGGTAAATCGCAAACAGCGCGCTTATGGCTATACCGGGTGTAATATTTTCGATGCCCAGCTGCTTTACACTAAACTTATAAATGTTAAGGTAAACCTGTATAATATCGTTGCCATAAAGTATCCAGATACTTACAATTTTATGTATCAGCGAACTGCTTACACCCAGCATTCCGCCAATCAGATAGGCAATACGGTTTTTACCAAACAGCCGCAGCGATATTTCAATCAGCAAAGCTTCAGAAAATATGCCAATCATGGGTCCTATAATAAGTGCGCTTGGTGAAATCGTTTTCATCAGGGCGCAAATTAGCCCGGCCCGCCAAACGATTCCTCTTACCGGCCACAAACGGTGAAAAGCAATTACCAGAATCACTGCGGTTGCTGAAAGGATACTGCCTGCAAACGGTATACGCAGATTATGCAAAAAACTTCCGATTATGATTTCAAAAGCTGCCCATAAGCCACCGGCAACGGCTGCTTTCATCCATATATTTCCCGGCATCTTAACCTTAGTATTGAGCTCTGTCATGGATCAAATTATCTATGAATTTCAGAATTGCGATTCCTGATTTCTTAAATCGCGCGGAGAGTTTACATTGGTAAACCATGCTTCATTATATTCTGAGCCAAATTCGCCGGGAGATATCAACTTCGTGGATTCGTCGTTAAAAAGCAGCGCAAGTTTGTATTGCTTAGTAACCATCTGATGCTCAATTTGAGAAAGTGAGCTGCGTGTATAAAGTGCACACAATGGCTCCGGTCGCCCAGATTCATCCACCGGAACAACATACTTAAACTGTCCGCTGTATTCTAAAATTTTGTTGATTACAACCGGACTCATCAGCGGCATGTCGCACGAAATAACCAGATTTATTTCAGTTACCGATTGCTTCAATGCACTGCTGATTCCCGATATTGGACCCAGCCCCGGAACCAGATCATTTACCAATGTACATCCAAATTTGGAGTAATCAGCATTGTTTGTGCTGATAAGAACTTTGGTACAGAAAGGCTGCAGCAAACGAATTGCATACAAAATAAGCGGCTCGCCATTAAAAAGCACCAGCCCCTTATCAGCTCCCATGCGCCGACTTTTCCCGCCTGCCATTACAATGCCGGTAACTGCTTGATAATTCATAATTTATGAATATTAATATCAAGCATCATCTGCCCCAAAATTTTACCGGGTAATTGCGCCGGGCTGAGTATACGCATAGGGGTTAAGTGCCATTGATCTATGAGTGCTGGCACTAAATTTTCGCGCACCGACCATATCTGAGGCGTTTGGCTTGTAAGCAAAGCCTGCATTCCCTGATACCACCCTTGCTGCTTTAGTTCAAACGGGCCAACCTCATCAACAAAGATGACCGAAAAGGATAAATCAGAAGATTGTTTTATAAGTAGTGTGTTACCATAATCAATGGTTGCGGCATCAAAACAAAACCGGCCGATATCGGGAGCCGAGTCTCCGCAGGGTCGGGTTAAAGGTAATTCAAGTCCGGTTTCCAGATCGATAAGTGTAAATTGGTCTCTGCGGTTGTTTAACCAGGTACCCGGTGCAACAAAACCTCCTGGCTTAAGCCCTTTAAGCTTCATCTGGAGCGACAAATCCTGCATAAAGGTGGTTTTGCCGGAGCCACTCATTCCGGTTATAAAATAGATTGCCGGTGATTTATGCAAATCAGTTTGTTTCATTTCTGAAGAAAAGACAACTGTCGCCATAGCTCAGGAAACGAAAATCATTTTCGAGTGCAAATTCATAGGCATTTTTCCAAATTTCGCCCGCAAATGCAGCAACCAGCAAAAGCAAAGTGCTTTGAGGCTGATGAAAATTGGTAACCAATGCATTACAAATCCGAAATTGATAACCCGGCACAATCATAATACCGGTAAATCCCCTGATAGATTGCAGGTTTTCGGTTTTCATGTAATCAATAACTGCCTGAATTGCTTCTGCAGCCGGATATGACACATTTGCTGAATAGGGTTCCCATTGCCCGATGTAAAACTCAGATCCGGGAATTTTACCTTGTAACAGCGCAGCACCAAGCCAATAAATGCTTTCGAGCGATCGCATTGAGGTGGTGCCAACCGGAATGATACCACGATCGAGATACTGAAGCAGGCGCAGCAGAAAACTCCTTTCAACAATAAGCTCTTCTTCGTGCATATGGTGTTCGCGGGCATCGGCAACAGAAACCGGCCTGAAGGTACCTGCCCCTACATGAAGTGTAAGGTATTCAAAGGTGCATCCGGCAGATTCAAGCGACTCCATCACTGCCGGCGTAAAGTGCAAACCAGCCGTTGGAGCAGCCACCGAACCGTTGTGCTGAGCATATATTGTCTGGTATCGCACATTATCACTCATTTCGACTTCGCGGTTCAGATAGGGTGGCAGCGGGATTGAACCAGCATATTCGAGTAACTGCTCAAAAGGCATTTCCTGATCAGTCCAGTCAAACCGTACGGAGGTGGTTTCCGCCGTCTTTGAAATAAGTGAAGCAGATAGCTCTATTTTTAATCCCCCCACCTCAATATCACGGGTCAGTAATCCACTCTTCCACTTGCGGGCATTGCCAATCATACATTTCCAGATAGCCGAGCCGCGCTGACCATAGCCGCCTTCAGGTTGCAGGCAGAATATTTCGATACGGGCACCTCCGGGTTTGTGAAAAATAAGCCGTGCTCTGATTACACGGGTATTATTGAAAACCAGCATACTGCCGGCCGGAACATGTGAAGCCAGACTTTTGAAATATCCCGGTTCAATAGAATTACCGCGGCAAATAAGCAATCGGGATGCATCCCTATCGGCAAGCGGGAACCTGGCAATACGGTCATCAGGCAACGGGTATTTATACGATTTAATATCAATTGGAGGGATATTCATCTGCCTGGAATGCGGTTGATTGAGTGTGCGAAATTAGGCAAAAAAAAGTAACCCCTGAAACTGGCGTGTTACAGGGGTGTATCGTTACATTTATCTCAAAAAATCAGGGCTTTAAAGCTGTAACTGTGTCCTGTACTGATTGTGGTTCATCGGTTTTATAGGTTGCGGGCCTGGCAAGCCCAGCCTGATGCATCAGATACAAGCCACCGTCTGAGTCAGCATCAGCAAAATCGCTCCAGCGAACTTTCCAGCTGATATTTTTATCAATGTAAACTTCTTTATTCACGGGGATGCTGATTACAACATTCATTTCCTGATAATGCATGCCATCGGCAAACGGAATCGTAAAATAGGGGTCGAGACTGAGCAGCGTATCATTTAAGGTATAGCTATAAGCCAGATTCTGAAGATACTCTGATGCTTTTACTGTGGTTTGTGCCGAAGAAGAACTGATCAGGCTCACAATGAGACTATCGTTGGGCGATGGCCTGAAACTCAGGTTTATTTCGTTAAGTACATCTCCGCCTTTGTTCTCCCTTTTCCGGGCCAAAAGTGCATTTCGGAATGCACCGGCATCCCAGTTATTGCCTGCTACAGTGAGTCTGGCGGGTTTATACATTACCGCCTTGCTAACAGCGCGTGACTCGGTTTGGTTGGTCGAAGCAGAATACCGCATAATTGCCGCCCCTCCTATTACCATTCCGCCGGCGAGCAGGCCGATAAAAACCAATACAACCTGCCACTGGAGCGGAGGCCATTTTAGCAAGAGCCTCAAACCGGCATAAATCAATAATCCGGAAAGCGAGGTTAAAACGAGTACAAATGCGATATAAAATAAATACTGAACCGATGAGCTGGGCACCATCCATTGAAAAATCTGATAAAGCGTAACTGAATCAAAAATATATCCACCCATCCCCGAATCTTCCCTGATTAAAAAAGCAAGGCCAACTCCCACAAATATAAGAATCACAAAAGATAACAGAAATAAGCCGGTAACCCTTCCAAGAAGTTGTATTACCCATCTGATTAGCCGGCCAAGAATGCTGAATGATTCCTGAAGCAGTTTGCGCAATCCTCCAAGTGCAGTATGGCCCGTATGTTGTATTCCCTGGCCAGCGATAAGCAATTCGCGACGCAGATTCTCTACGGTAACATTTTGCCCTTGCATGGCCAGTTTTTCAGCGGTTGTTTCAGCCACAGGCAAAATAAGCCATAAAACCACATAAACCAATGGTCCTATTCCATAGATAATGGTTAAGATTATAAACAGAAGTCTGATATACAGCGTTTTTGAACCCAGCCAGGCAGCAATCCCAGAGGCAACACCGGCTACAATCTTTTGTTCCTTATTGCGGTAAAGCCTTGCTTGCCTGGTCGAATTATCCTGAGATGTACCGCTTCCTTCCGAAAATTCGCCGGGTTTACCCATTTCGGCAATTACTTCATCGATAAAAGCGGAGTGAATGATGAATTGGCCACTGGCCTGGGCTTTTTGCTCAAGCAATTCTGAAATCCGCATTTCAATATCTGCGAGTATCTCATCATGCCCTTCCTCAGTTTGAAAGTAATTGCGCAGCCCGCTAAGATAATTGCTGAGTTGATCGAATGCATCATCATCAATATTGAAAAGACGCTGACCAATATTTACCGAAAAATTCTTTTTCATAATGTCTTAGTTTGAAGAATCGGACTTGTTGTTTTCTGAAAATAAGCTACTTACTGAAGTATGCAACTCGTCCCATCCGGCGCGTAGACCGGTTAGAAACTGAGCACCTTCAGGAGTAATAGAATAATATTTGCGCGGAGGTCCCGAGGTCGATTCTTCCCACCTGTAACTGAGAAATCCTTCATTTTTCAGACGGGTAAGAATCGGATACAAGGTGCCTTCCACCACAATCAGCTGCGATTGTTTGAGTACCAGAAGGATGTCCGAAGCATATGATTCGCGGCTGCTGATCGCTGCCAGAACACACATTTCGAGCACTCCTTTGCGCATTTGTGCTATGGTTGATTCGGCTTTGTCCATTTTTATCGGATTTATTTGCGGCAAATATAATACATTAAACAGTACTATGCTATACATATTACTAAAAAATACACAATACAAAAAAAGCGGTCTCATCAGAAACCGCTTGTGTTTGATGCCTGATTCAGGCTTATTATTTAAAAACGTCAGATATATTAATCTGGCTTTCGTAGAGATGGATTACATCATCCAATTCTACAACTTCCACCTTATCGATTCGGTTACTCACCTGCTGATACCAGATTTCGACAAACAGATTATCGATTCTGAAAAGCTTTACTACATAATAGATGTATATGCGATGCATAAGCTCATGTCCGTGAGCGAGCACCTCCGTTACTTTTTCACTTTCAGGAAGTGAATCAAACAACTCTTTATCTAGCATAGGATCAAATCTGGTATATTCGTGAAATCTCGAGTTCGTATTTTTCACGCAGGTAGCTGAGGCGATCAAGGGAGGCTTTACGATCGTAAACCCTGATTATTTCAATGAGTCCGTTTTTGGTATAAATGCCGGCCTGAGCTGCATCATAAACCTTGTGTTCCCAGTTGTTACGAATCGAAATGGTGATCGCTTCAAATTTTTGCCAGGTTAAAAACCTGTTTACCGCAAAATAGTAGGTATCGGCCAGGTCAATATCTTTAAAAATACCCGGGGCAATGGCTTCGAGCGAAAAGAATTTGTGAATATTAATAAGGCTGCTGTAAGGTTTTACAACTTTATTAGCCAAAAACTCAATACCATTCTTGCTAAACTCATCAATCAACTGAGGCAAATAGGCGTAATCGTCCATATAGATACGAATACATGATACCATATTGTTCTGCAGGCTGAGGGTGCCTGTTACTGCATCGAACCGCTGCGCAAATGAACGCTTGATGTTCATGGTAATCCTGATAAAGTCATCCATATCCTCGAGCGACATAGTGCGCACTATGGCAAAAATCGACCGTGGTTTTTGCTCATGATCGTTTACCGGAATATGATAATGATCATAGAATCCCGGAAATGGGTCAAGATCCTCGAGCAGCAGTTCGCTATACTTGTAATCTGAAGCCAGATTGCTCAGTTTTTCCTTTTTAATGACAAATCCAAGTGATTCAATGTGCTTTTTCTGTTCCATCCGATTTGGTTTTAATGTATGCACTGCGCGTCATTGGCCGTTTGAGGGCATTCATGAGCAATAACAAAACTGTGCGTGATTTGTTAACTAAAGGTACAAAATTGACTTGTGAATGTTCAACAAACTTAAAATATTTGAGAAATAAATTTCTATTTTGCTGATTGTAAACATATAAACAGCATCCGGTTAATATATTTCTTACTATTAATTCAGAATTATCAGGTACAGGCCTTACATTTGAAACAACGAACAGCTCACCTATGCCTATAAAGAAGCACATTCCAAATTCAATTTCACTGCTCAATCTGTTGTCGGGTTCGGTGGCAGTTACCGAAGCCATTCAGGGCAGACTTACCAATGCTGCAATTCTAATTGTTTTAGCCTCAATTTTCGATTTCTTCGATGGTTTTGCAGCCCGGCTGCTGCATGTTAAATCAGACATCGGAAAAGAACTTGATTCCCTGGCCGATGTGATTTCATTCGGATTAGCCCCGTCGCTGATGCTTATGAGCCTGATCCGGCAAAATGATGCCATTACAACCACGGGAGTTATTGCACCTTACCTACCATACACGGCACTGCTGATAGCTGCATTTTCAGGATTGCGCCTGGCTAAATTCAATATTGATGAACGCCAGACCGAATCGTTTATCGGACTGCCAACGCCCGCAAATGCCTTTTTTATTCTCTCACTTCCATTTATAATTGCCGGAGATGCTTCCGGACAATTCGGGCTGTTGAGCAAAATAGCAGGTTCGCTGCCGTTTCAACTGGCATTGATACCGGTATCATGCTATTTGCTGAATAGTGAGATAAAATTATTTGCCCTCAAATTTGCCCATGGATTCGGGTTTAGTGCAAACCGGATAAGGTATCTGTTTTTATTACTGGCGCTGGTATTGCTTCTATTATTCAGGTATGCCGGTATCCCACTGGTTATATTGAGTTACTTATTAATCTCAGTTCTGAATAAGCACGAAAATAATAAAACCAGCGCCTGACATATGATTATTTCTGTTATTTTTGCCCAATCCCCTGATTAAAATATAAAAACACCCGGCTAAGGATTGATGAAACTCCTGATAAAACTGATATTTATATTTGCGCTTGCAGTTGGTTTTACAGCCAACGGCAACCGGATTTCAAGTGCCAATTTCAGTAAAAGCGAAATTCTTACCGAAAGCGAATTGCTTGAAGTTGCCAAGATTTTGTCGGGTGATAAAATTGCGCGTCTCGATTCTCTGCTCAACGAGTTTGAAACACGCTACCGCTTTAACGGCAATATACTGGTAGCACTTGAGGGTTACAATGTGTTTGAACGTTCGGTTGGTTATTCTGATCCCATCCGAAAAGAGCGCGCAACTCCGCAAACAATTTATCAACTGGCTTCGGTAAGCAAACAGTTTACTGCCACAGCTATCATGTTACTTAAAGCGGATGGCAGGCTCAGTTTTGATGATCCGGCAGTTACTTACATTCCTGAACTACCGTATAAGGACGTTACAATTAAGCACCTGCTTAATCACATGGGAGGCCTGCCTAATTATATGTACCTAACCGACAAATACTGGACTAAATCCATACCTCCTGATAATGAAGACGCTATCGCTCTGATGGCAACCTACAAGTTACCTGCTTATTTTAAACCGGGCGCCCGTTACGACTACTCCAACACCGGATATATGGTTCTGGCCACAATCGTTGAACGTATCTCGGGTATGAGTTTAAACGATTTTTTACAGCGACGCGTTTTTACTCCCCTGCATATGTTTTCAACGTATATCTACAGTACAGCCGACAGCAGCGTAAGCCGCAGGCAGGCTGATGGGTTCAGGGCTTACAGGTCGGGCTATTCGCGTATTGCCGATACACGCAACAATGGTCCGGTTGGCGATAAGGGAGTTTGCTCAACCACCGGCGACATGTTTAAATGGGACAGGGCGCTTTACAACGGAGCCATCATTAAACCCGCCATACTCCATGAAGCATTTACACCGGCAACCACCAATGGTGGCAAATCGGTACCTTACGGCTACGGATTCAGAATGAGAGATTACGATGGCTCTACCGTGATTTATCACAACGGCCTTTGGGAAGGCGCCCGAACCAATTTTCACAGATATCTGAATTCGCAGAACACCATCATTGTTCTCAACAATACCAGTACCCACATCAACCACGAATTGGTGCGCCAGATAGAAAATATTATAGGGAATGGCAATAAAACCAATGTAACAGAAATGATTGCACGAACTGCCATGGAAGATGGAGTAGATGCCGCCCTCGATCTGTATGCCGATTTGCTGCATGCCGATCCACTGCTGCATATTGATTTAGCCAGAATAGCCGAAGTAGCCGAATATCTGAAGAAAGCAGGTAAAATTCAAAAAGCCACCCACCTGGATAAACTCAATATTATTGTAAAGGAATTAACTGCTGCCTGAATATTACCGCAGTTCAAAATTCTTACCCAAATATACTGAACGCACCTGTTCGTCGGAGGCAAGTTCTTCGGCGGAGCCTGATTTGAGCACCGAGCCTTCAAACAATAAATAAGCTCTGTCGGTAATATTAAGCGTTTCGTGAACGTTGTGATCGGTAATGAGGATACCGATATTTTTTTCGCGGAGTTTAATTACTATTTGCTGGATATCTTCCACGGCTATAGGGTCGACACCGGCAAATGGCTCATCAAGCAGAATAAAGTTAGGATTTACTGCCAGGGCTCGGGCTATTTCGGTACGGCGGCGTTCACCGCCTGATAGCTGTATACCCCGGCTTTTTCTGACATGCCCCAGGCCGAACTCGGCAATAAGCGATTCGAGCCGCTCCCGTTGTTCTGCTTTTGAGAAACTGGTGAATTCAAGAACCGCGGCAATATTATCTTCAACACTCAACTGCCTGAAAACCGAGGCCTCCTGTGCCAGATAACCTATTCCCATCTGGGCCCGGCGATACATAGGCATTTCGGTAATATCTGTATCTTCAAGAAAAACCTTACCTGAAAGCGGTTTTATCAGGCCCACTATCATATAAAACGAAGTAGTTTTACCGGCTCCGTTTGGCCCGAGTAAACCAACAATTTCGCCTTGTTCAACCTGCACGCTCACCTGGTTCACCACTGTACGGTGGCGGTATTTCTTTACCAGATTCTCAGTTCGTAAAATCATGCTGCATTACTTAAAGTCCCAAAATTAGGCAATATTCAGAAATCAAACTGCATAGATACCATAACTCCGAATTTTGTGATATTCGGATGGTTGTAATAACTAAGCCTCCAAATGGCATCAACACGTATAAATCTGAATATATTCTCAAGCCCCAGGCCGGCTTCAAAGTAGGGTTTTCCGGTGGTGTAAGTGCCTAATGGCAATTCAGAATATTGCAGGTTCGCTTTGCTTACATTGCTAATGACACCTTTAACCTGTGCGACTTCGCGCCATTTGAGCTTGCGCATTACCGGAATTTTATTTAAAAACAATCCTACAAAATGGTGGGTGTAGTTAAAGCTTATATACTGATCACTTACAAATTCGTAATAATTCATCAGATTGAATGCCGATTCGTCGAACCAGTATGTTTCGTTGCCCGGGTGTATTTTGAGCAGTGGATAAGGCAGCCTTCCCCATATTTTACCGGTTTCGACCGAATATTTTGACCAGCCCCAGGTGGCAACATTAAACCAATGACGTACTCCCAACTGTAAACGGTGAAATTCGAACTGACTTCCGAAAGCACCCGGAATTCCATAAGTATAGTTGAGTTCAACGATAGGGTATTTAGCTCCCAGACTTAACCTTTCAAACTCACCCGAAAGGAATTGCTCGTGAAAGGCAAACCTTGTTTTGAGCGTAATTTCAGATGTGCGGAGTATATCGATTTGATTAATGCAATCGCCGGTTTCGCATCCAACCTGAAAAGGTGCCCTGCCGGCGCTCCATACATTGCGTTGTGTAAGATACAGCGTATTTGAAAGGCCCGGAAACCACTCATGCTCGTACCATAGCTTATACTCGCGCACCATGGTAAGTTTATCAGCCGGATTACGCCTGAAAATCGCCGCCAGCAAAAAATCTTCGCGAAAGGCATTCTGGCTTTGCCCCAGCTGCTCAACATCATATTTTACCGAGCCCGACAAAACACGCCGCGGGTTTTTATCGACCATATACATAAAGCCGGTGCCATATTTAATCTGCTCGTCCTTAAAACCATAGGCCGTATACCCACTTAACATGATTCGCTTGCTGAATGCGTTACTGGTACGCGCACTCAGCCTCAGGCGAGCGCCTTCTAGTGAATTGAAGCTAAAGGTCGACATATATGGCCCCCACTCCATCAAACCCTTTACATAATATCCAGTGGTGGCCATTTGAATTGCATCTACCCAGTTTTTGAAAATCGGCAATGATTTAAGCGTATCAACCATCTGATATACCATATTCTCCCGGGCCGATAAAGATTCATGCCGGGCCTGGGCCCAAAACTCATCAGTACGCTCAGTTGCATCACGCTCAACAGTAACAGGGGTAACACTGTTGTAAAACTCTTTATCCTTTGGTTGATTGATTATAAAATTGCGGTAAGATGTAGTTTTGGTGCCGTAAAACCCGATATTTTGGGTTGAATCGCGTTCTGAAAGATTAAAATCGACCACCATTTTTTCGCGCGAAAGCATCCACCATTTTTTATCAACAAAGGTATAATCCTGCTGAAGCACCAGATCATTGATAAAGTTGATGTTGGCATCATCGGCAATTTTCATATCGATGCGCTTCACGGCAAAGGTGGTATCGTGAATCCACATGTTTCCCGAAAAAGTAAATTCCTGCTTACGTTTTGGCTTAAACGCCAGATTGTAACACCACTGACCATCGATATTGGCACTATCTATCAAATAATATTTGTAGGAGAGCAATGCAAAGCCAGCAATCGGACTCACGAAATTCTTCTGAAAGAGTGATATATAATTGTCGTAGATATTCACCTGCTGAAGTTTATCGCCCAGTAATTTTGAAATACTCTCGTCGCGTATTCCCGAAACCTTATTTGCCTTGATAAATTCCCGCGATGAAGTGGGGTTTTTACGATAATAAACATCAGATACAGATTCAGATAAAAATACCGGCAGATAAGATTTCCCGTTCACAGCAGAGGTATCAATGTAGTCGAAAATAAATTGAAAGGGTTTGAATATTTTCCGGTTCATAAATTTTTCGGAAAGATTATTGGCATCAAACTCTATTTTGTTGTAGGCTTCAAACTGGTAAAAATCGAGTTTCTCGCGGTTGTTATCAGGCTTTTTGCTGATAACTTTCTTTAAAATAACGTCTGCCGGATTTTCGCCCGGAACTATTACAATTTCAGAAAGGCTGATGCTACTTGGGAGCAGAGCCAGGTTAATCTCCTGATAGCGATACTTAACAATATGCTTTAACGCTGGCTGATATCCTACAAATGAGGCCACTACCGTATCAGATGCAGCCCGTGTTTCGATCGAATAATATCCATCAATATCGCTTGTAGCACCAATGGTTGTACCTTTAAAATACACATTCACGAATGGAAGTGGTTCTCCTGTTGTTCCATCGGTCACCCTGCCACGTACCTTGGTAACCTGGGCTGTTGCAGAATTTATACCAGCATACAACAGAAACAGAAGAATTATACGCCGGCGCAACCATTGAATATGCTGAACCGGTAAAAAATTAACCAATTTGAATCTACTAGCGTTCATGCGTTTATATCGTCCCAAAATTCAATGGCTCGACGTGTATGTGGTATAACAATAGTACCGCCAACAAGATTGGCAATTCCGAGCACCTCCATCAGCTCTTCCTCGGTAACACCCTGTTCGTGGCATTTGAGCAAATGGTATTTAATGCAATCGTCGCACCTGAGCACGAGCGAAGCGGTTAATCCGAGCAGCTCCTTGGTTTTAACAGTAAGAGCACCATCAGCATACGCATTGGTATCAACATTAAAAATCCGCTTGATAATTTTATTATTCTCAGCGCCCAGAAGGCGGTCGTTCATCTTGCTTCGATACGCATTGAAATGGTTAGCTTGTTCGCCCATTGAAGTAAATTTTTTGTTCAGCCTCAGGATTGGTGATGGCTGATAAAAGTTTCAGATGATTCCTTCTTTAAGGATATCGTGCAGGTGAATTACACCCAGGTAAGTTTCATTTTCGGTAACCAGAATCTGTGTAATATTGTTCTTACGCATCAGATCGAGTGCATCGGCAACCAGAATATCAGGGCTGATGGTAAGCGGATCCTTTGTCATAATATCAGCAGCTTTCAAATTACTCACAGGCACATCGCGGTGCAGCATACGCCTGATATCTCCGTCGGTAATAATTCCGGCAAGTTTCCCCTGATGAACCACTGCAGTGGCGCCAAGCCGTTTTGATGAAATCTCTAGCAACACCGAACGCATATCATCGTACAGGGCAACTTCAGGTTTCTCGTTCATGGTATACAAATCAGCCACACGCAAATAAAGCCGTTTGCCGAGCGAGCCACCCGGATGGAACCGGGCAAAATCGGTAGTTGAAAATCCGCGGCATTCAAGCAGGGCAACGGCAAGGGCATCGCCCATAACCAATTGGGCCGTTGTACTTGAGGTAGGGGCCAGATTGTTGGGACAAGCTTCACGATCAACAGTGGTGTTAAGCACCAGATCAGAATTTCGCGCCAGAAACGAAGCGGTATTACCTACCATACCAATCAGCAGATTGCCCATAATACGCAGCAGAGGCACCAACACCTTAATTTCAGGGGTATCGCCACTTTTCGACAAGCAAATAATAATGTCGTTATCGCGAATCATTCCCAAATCACCATGAATGGCATCGGCGGCATGCATAAAAACCGATGGAGTGCCTGTACTGTTAAAAGTACTTACCATTTTGGTGGCAATATTGGCACTTTTACCAATTCCGGTAACTACCACCCGCCCGGTTGAATGATAGATAGCATCTACACATTTTACAAATCCCTCATCCAGATACTGCGCGAGTTGTGCAATGGCAGAAGCTTCCTCGCCAATGGTTTTGCGGGCAATCGATAGAATTTCTTCAGGGGTTTTCATGAATAAGCATTTGAAATGAATACCTGAACTTTAAATGAACCAATGTTTAGCATAAGCTTTCATTCAAAGTAAAAACAATGTGTTATCTCTAATCAAATCAGCTGAAATTTTAAACCCGGTGTAACAAAAGGCAAAGATACAACTTAAACCCGGCATGCTACTGCCGGTTAAGGGACGCAATACTGCTAAAAATTCAAAAAATGTTAAAAAACGCTAAGATTAAAAATCAAAAAATTAGTTAATTGCATGAATTAAAAAATTTTAGAAATTTGTGCTCCTTTTAAAACGCATCAGCAAGATCATTTTTCCGGCCGGGAAAGTTGGTTGAATGATCAAAAGGAAAACCAAAGGTGAAATCTTATCAGGCTTACTGATGAGCGGTAATCCGATTCTAACCGGAGAACCGGATCATTGGTAGGCTTTTTAATGACTTTTCCGAAGCAAAAAAAATGACTGTATATCAGCGCAATGATTTTTTTTGCATAAAAGATTAATTAATTTTAATCATCTAAAATTAAAATAGTTGATTTTTAATCAGGCAATGATTAAATTTGTTTAAAGAGACAAGATGCTGTTTTCGGGAACCGGTTACTTTACCGCAACCTGACCTAACATAAAAAATACTCAAATGAAGCAAGTGGAGAACGATTCACTTAACGATTTATTAAAAAAGATTTTTGGTTTTGATTCGTTTAAAGGCAATCAGGAGGCAATAATCCGGAATGTGCTTGATGGAAAAGACACTTTTGTTATTATGCCTACCGGTGGTGGCAAGTCGATGTGTTACCAATTGCCGGCAATAATCAGTCCCGGAACAGCCATCATCATTTCACCGCTGATCGCCCTGATGAAAAATCAGGTAGATGCTATACGCAATTTCGGTGCTGACCAGGGAATAGCGCATTTCCTTAACTCGTCGCTTTCGAAAGCCGAAATTACGGATGTGCGTAAGGATCTGATTACCGGCAAGACCAAGTTGCTTTATGTTGCACCCGAATCGCTTACCAAAGAGGAGAATGTGCAGTTTCTGAAAGAAATTGATATTTCATTTTTTGCCATTGATGAAGCACATTGTATCTCAGAATGGGGCCACGATTTCAGGCCGGAGTACCGCCGCCTGAGACCAATTATCGAATCTATTGGCAAGCGTGTCCCGATTATCGCCCTCACTGCCACTGCCACTCCCAAGGTGCAGCAGGATATCCAGAAAAACCTCAACATGATGGATTCCACCATGTTTATTTCTTCGTTTAACAGGCCTAACCTATACTATGAAGTAAGGCCCAAAGGCGAAGAAGTAATCAAGGATATTATAAAATACATCAAATCGCAGATGGGCAAATCAGGTATCGTTTACTGCCTGAGCCGCAAAAAAGTTGAAGAGCTTGCCGAAACCCTGCAGGTTAATGGCATAAAGGCACTGCCTTACCATGCCGGTCTCGATTCAGCCACCAGGGTAACCAATCAGGATAAATTCCTGATGGAAGAAATTGATGTAATAGTGGCAACCATTGCTTTTGGAATGGGAATTGATAAACCCGATGTGCGTTATGTGATTCACCACGATATTCCAAAAAGCCTCGAAGGATATTATCAGGAAACCGGCAGAGCGGGCCGCGACGATGGTGAAGGAAACTGTGTAGCTTTTTACAGCTACGATGATATTCAGAAACTTGAAAAGTTTAACAAAAATAAATCGGTTGCTGAACAGGAAATTGCCAGTCAGTTGTTGCTCGAAACTGTAGCATATGCCGAATCATCGGTTTGCCGCCGCAAGCAATTGCTCCATTATTTTGGTGAGGTATACAAAGACGATAATTGCGGCAGTTGCGACAACTGCCTGCATCCCAAAACCAAATTCGAAGGCAAGGATGCAGTAGAACTTGTGCTTGAAACCATTCTCGCTGTAAAACAGCAATTCAAGGCCAAGCATATTATCAGCGTAATTACCGGTAAAGTATCGGCCAATAACAAATCGTTCAAACACAATCAGCTGGAAGTATTCGGTAAAGGCATGGAATACGATGATAAATACTGGAATGCCGTTATCCGCCAGATGCTGATTGAGCGCCTGCTTGTAAAAGATATTGAAAACTATGGTTTGCTGAAGGTTACACCTGAAGGGCATAAGTTCCTTAAAAAGCCCTACTCTATTATGCTTACCCGCGATCACGATTACGAAAATGCCGAAGAGGAGGATTTCTTTGCCGGCGGTGGTGCCAAAACAAGCACAGCCGACAAAACCCTGTTTACCATGCTCAAAGATCTACGAAAGGAGATCTCACGCAAGGAAAATCTGCCGCCTTTTGTCATTTTCCAGGATCCATCGCTCGAAGATATGGCCATTCAATACCCCATCACCTTCGATGAGATGAAGCAGATTACCGGAGTTGGCACCGGGAAAGCCACCAAATATGCCAAACCTTTTCTCGACCTTATCAAAACCTATGTGGAGGAGAACGAAATTATCCGACCCATGGATATGGTCGTAAAATCAGTTGTAAACAAATCAGGGCTCAAAGTTTACATCATCCAGAACATCGATCGCAAATTATCGCTCGAAGATATTGCCCTTGCAAAAAATATCACCATCGATGAACTGCTCACCGAAATCGAACGGATAGTTTCGGCAGGCACCAAGCTCGACCTCAATTATTACGTGAGTGAGTATGTAGATCCCTACCATCAGGAGGAGATTTATGAATATTTCAGAGAGGCTGAGAGCGACTCAATTGAAGATGCCCTTAACGAACTGGGCGACGATGAATATACCGAAGAAGAAATCAGGCTGATGCGCATCAAATTTATGTCTGATCTGGGCAACTAAACAAGCCGTTTTGAAGGGAGCATTTGCGTGTTAAATGCAAACAAATTTCAACCGGGGAAGCCAGTTTTGGCAGCCCCGTTTTTTTAGTTTATTTTTGCTGTTCAATTTTTAAACCCATCACAATGCAGGATGAAAATGTAAACATGGAATCCACTCCGGAAATTCCAGCCAATACCACCACCCAGCCCAAAAACGAAAAGTCGATGATTCAAAAGTTAAATCCGCTGCTCAGCATAATTAATTTGCTGCTTTTTGCAGGCTTAATCGTACTGTATTTTGTGGTGTTAAAACCAAAAGACGATAGTGGTTCAAACAGGGCTGTTTTGCAAAAAGCATCAACCGGCTCAGTTACAGTTGCCTATGTAAACAGCGATAGCATACTCAAACACTACGATTTGGTAAAGTCGATGCGCGATGAGCTTGAAGCCAAAACCACCCGCCTTGAAACGGAACTGAAGAAAAAACAGCAGACTTTCGAAAAAGATGCTGCTTATTTTCAGGAACAAGTGGCAAAAAAAACCATCAGCGAAGCCTCGGCACAGGAAATTTACGGACAGCTTATGAATGAACAACAAAAATTGTATGACCTGCGTGAGCAGTATTCCGCTGAACTTTCTAAACAGGAATTTGATCTGAACAATCTTTTACTCGACAGTCTCAACAACTTTTTGGGCCGCTACAACAAGAAAGTGGGCTTTGATTACATTATGTCGTACAATCGCGGAGGCAGCATTCTAACCGCCAACGATTCGCTTGATATTACCAACGAGGTAATCAAACTACTCAACGAAGAATACGCCAGAGAGAAAAAGTAACAACCATGCCGGCCATTTTGCGCAATACTGCGCTGTTTGTACTCACACTCCTGCTTTTTGCAGGCTGCCGCAACGAGCAGCATCCTCTGTCTGATAAAGGACTCATACCACGTGAACAAATGATACGTTTGATGGCTGATGTGGAGTTTACAGAGGCATTGATTAAGCTCCGGCAGGTTAATATTTCGCACGATAGCATTAAAAAGCTGGCTCAATCAAGCTACGATAGCCTTTATGCCCATTACAGGCTCACTCCCGAGATGTTTAAGGAAAACCTGAATTATTATCAGGGAAATCTTGAAGATTTTCAGGCTATGCTCGATTCAGTGATGGTGTTGCTTACCCGTCAGAAAGACAGTGCTTTGAGTAAAAATCCACCTGAGAAATCGGCCGACACTCTTTTTAAAAATCAGGAAAAGAAAAAAATTACCGTAAAACAATAAGGTTTTGCCATTAATGCAATCGCAAATTTCTTGTTCAGTAATTGGTAATTATTTTGTAGCTGAAGCCGAATAGTACTCGAGGTCACCTCCGGCAGTAATGGAATAATCCCACGACATACTGGTAAGTGTTGACATATTTCCCGATCCGCTAACAACGAAACCACTTGCCATTTCCTGCGAAGGCACACTAATTGAATTGGACGTTACAATGCCATAGGCGCTATGCATTCCACCGGCATTGGCAAAGTTGCGCAGCAAAACCTGCGACGAATTGGATGGGTCGTACGAAATAGTTACTGTATAACTCGTTGCAACGCTGCGCACAGCCGGCGACTCGTTAAACTGCCATGTTCCCAGAAACTTATCGCGGGGGTCGCCGGTATCAGGTCCGAGCTCATCGTCAGGCAGGCACGAATTAAGCATAGGAACCAACAGTACAAGGCTTAACAATAAACGAAAGGTACTTTTCATAGGAATTGGGTTTTCGATATTAACTACAAATTTGCCAAAAAAAAGTGTTCAAAAAATATGCCGCTCCTTTGAAGATGCATTATTTTTTGATTTAAAAATCAAATGTTCCTGGTGTAAAGCGCCTCTCCTTCGCTTCGGGCTACAACCACAGCCCCACAGGTATCGCCATAAACATTCACAACAGTCCGGAACATATCCAGTATACGGTCAACCGCCAGAATGAGCCCGATGCCTTCGAGCGGAAGCCCCACAGCTTTCATTACAATAGCCATCATTACCAAACCGGCCATGGGGATACCTGCTGATCCAATAGCTGCCAGAAGCGCTGTTAATACAACAATGGCCTGTTGTGCAAAAGTGAGTTCGACGCCATAAGCCTGCGCAATAAACATAACCGCAACGCATTCATACAAAGCAGTACCATTCATATTTATGGTAGCTCCCAGCGGAAGTGTAAAGCTTGCAATTTTATTGGAAACGCCGCTATTGTGTTCCACCGCTTCCATACTTAGAGGCAGGGTGGCATTCGACGATGAAGTTGAAAATGCCGTAAGCAAAGGAACCGACATATTTTTGAGGTGTTGCAGCGGATTGATGCGGGCGAGCAACCTTACTACAACTGAAAGGGTTAGCAACATGTGGGTAGCCAGCGCCAGAATTACGGTAAGCATATAAATGCCAAGCCGTTGAATAAGTATTCCGAGGTCGGGCACCTGGCTCACCTGAGCAGCAACAATGCCAAGTATTCCAAGCGGTGCAAACCTGATAATAAACATGGTAATTTCCATAATAACATCGAAACATGCGTTGAAAAAACCGGTAAGCAGGTTGCGCGATTGCTCCTTAACCCTGATAATAAAAAAACCGAAAAGCACAGCGAAAAAGATTACTGAAAGCATCTGTGTTTCGGCAAAAGCCTGAAATATATTGCGAGGAACAATATTCAAAAGGGTTTCGCTTAATGGCTGCTCAAGTGCACCCACACCGTTTATTTTTTGAACCAACCCCAAATCAGCACCAATGCCTGGCTGAATCAGATTTACCAGACCTAATCCGGTGATTATGGCAATAAGACTGGTTAACATATAAAAACCCATGGTTTTAAGCCCTATCCTTCCCAAATTGTCAGCTGTTCCGATATTTGCCACCCCACTGATTATAGAACAAAGCACCACCGGCACTATTACCATATTTAATCCACGCAGAAAAAGGGTGCCCATCCATTCAACCTGGGCTACATAAGAGGGTAAAAAAATGCCGTAAAGTGTACCCAGAATCAGGCCGGCAAGAATTTGCCAGTGTAGTGCAATTTTCCTAAACATAAAATCTGCGATTTACTGCTGAAGTGCTAAGGTATGAAATGATAGCAGGCAAGGGACAATATTAATTAAATTAAATGGATTTTGCAGTGGAACATCAATGCTATCCCTTAGCCATGCTGTAGCCGCCTTTTCAGATGAAAAAACCTGCATCCTGAAACCTTTCAGTCCCACCATTTTTTCAATCATCATTGCCATAGCGGTGCTTTTGGGCTCTTTATGAATAACAGCATGACGAATCGTTTCGAATCGGTGAAAGAGGGATTTAATGGTTTTTATAACCGGATCAAGATCAATTGGCAGGATATTGGTTTGAGCGCCAACAGCATTTTCAAGAATCAGCAAATTCAGAGGTAACTCATGCCTGGTTTTTATATAATTAAGGGCATTAAGCATATCATTTATATCAGATACTCCCTTAACTGTAACATGCAGAATGCCACTCTCCTTGTTATAAATACTTCGTGCCGCATATATGATTAGGTGCGGATTGCGGGTTGCTTTCCTGTCGAAAAGCACCGAAGCCGAAGCGGGCGATAATGCTGATTATCAGTACCGAAACCGCACTTAATTATATACGCTGTTATAGGGCGTTTTTATTTGTTTCTATGTTTAATATCAATTCGTTAGGACTCGGAAAATTGATTGGCAACAGGTCAATTCTAAATGGTAATTCCATGTCTTTCAACTCTTCAATATTCTTGTCTAATAGTCCATTCTCGCTACAATAATTAAAAGTCAGCTTTAAATAGCGTCTGATAATCATTAAAGGTAAAAATTGTCCTCTAAAACTCATCCATTCCATTAAGTCTTTTTTGCCTTTTGAGCTATTGCAAGTCCGGCAAGCGAAAACTAAGTTCTCTGCATCATCTTTTCCACCGAGCTTTTGAGGAAAAATATGGTCTAAAGCTAACTTGTCTGTCGAACCACAATAATTACAAATCTGTCCGGTTTGCAGTTTTATTTTTTCATCATCAAAAATTGTTCTCATATTCATAGTCCCAGTTTTAAGTCCTTTGAATAATTTTGCTCTAATCATGTAGTTAAATACGCCATATTTATCTTGATTCTTGTCTACAGCCGTATGAGCCATTGCCAAATTCGAGTATGATAAGTAAATAAATTCTCTAACCGTTTCAATTTTTTGTTTTGCCATTTTTTAAATCGTTAAATCTTTCTTTTGTCGGTTAACTCTCGCTTGAAACGAACGTCCTAAATTCAAAGTCTTCTTTACAATCCTCAAATTGGCTTTGTCTTTATGGTATTGTCTGAAATATTCTTTTAAGTTTTTGTCTGCAAGCTCATTTTGTCCACCATCAACTGTTAAATACTCAATATTTTTTAAGTCGATATTGTTTAACTCAACAAATCTGTCCACAATTACAGAAAAAGTGTTTGGTTGTCTGTGGTCAACATTTAATTCTTCATATTTTAATAGCTCACCTGTTTCTTGGCATTTTACTTTTCCTTTCTTCGAATACTTGTCAAAATAAAAAAGTTTTACATTTCTTAAATCCTCTTGAATTGCTTGTCTGCAAGCCTCTCTAAATCTTGAAAAATCTGTTTTCGGTGAAATAATCCTTTTTGTATATGAAAAATATTCTGTCGAACCGTCAATTCTCACTAATTCAAACGATTTTGTGTCATATTTCAGTTTTGCAACTCTTACTCTTTCAATTCCGACACCAATTTTTTCTATTACTTTTGGGTGGGTTTCAAGCAAGTCGAGAATGTCATTAAAATCATTTGGTTTTAAAGTTTCGCCAAAGTCATAAGAATTTAAAATCGTCTTGTAATGATTCAATGCTTCTTTCTTTGTCGCAAATTCTTTTTCTCCTATTTCAATTGCTTTTCTCAATGTTCGTGTCTTTTCTTAAAATGCCCTATAACTGACCATAAATGCATATATAATTACAGCGAATGTAGTAAATTTAATAATGCATGCAGCTTTCTGCATATTTAAAAGAAGAAGACAGCTCTTTAAAAGCTGCATCAACTAGTCATAAAAAAATGAATTTGAATAATTGATTGATTTTCAGGTTAACGGCTTTTGCACCTCAGCCCTATTGGGTTTGCGTGCAGCTCTGTATATTAAGACAGCAACAACTGCAAGCCACCCCAATGGATAAGGCAAAATAAACACACCCCACCACCACGAAATATTTCCCGGGCCGCCAAAACCACCGAGAGATGAAAAATAAAAAAGAAAGCCAATTCCAATCAGAATCATCAGGCTGCTGTACAAAAAGAACCGGCGGTGCCGGTCGGCTGCAAAATGGGAGGAAATAGCAAGTGTTGCGCTGCCGGCTCCTATTAATACTGAGCCCTCGAGCGGATCAATGGCTCCGGCAATAATGGCAACTACACCGGCAATAAATGCGATGTTTGTCCATGATTTTGGTTTCTTTTCCATACGTTCAGTATTAACAGATTAAAACGGGGAAGTTAATCTCTTCAAACGAAGTTAGATTATCGCTATCAAAGATACAACCGAAAGTAAGAAAATGAACTTCAATTTAGCTGAACCAGAATCAGGGAACCCAAAACTTAACTGCACCAGAATAAATGCCTGATTGGCTAAGCCGGGCAATGTAAAATCCCCGCCTAAAGCTGTTGATGGTGGTATAGGTTGTAACTGAATTTAAATTGAAGGCACAGGCAAACTGCCCTGTAGCTGTGAACACTTCTATGGTTTGATTATTTCCGGTATCCGGGGTGATAAAAACTAGCTGATTTCCGGGTAGGATCGCCACGCGAAAAACCTCACTAGCTGACAATTCAGGTTCAGAAATGCCAACAGTGCATGCATGAGCTACGCCGCCTGCACTTAGCACAAGCTGATTGATGGTATCCGTTTCAGGAGGCCATATATGATTATTGATAATATTTCTGTCGGGACCTATTAGAATAACCGTAGGATAAGACTGAACCTGATAATTATCAACAACATTGTTTCCACCACCCTGCAGGCCGCTCACCGAGGGATAATATGCTCCCCAGGTCGAATCAAAAACATGCACGGCATGATTGTCGCTGCCCCAGTTCATTCCGATAAAAACCGTGTTTCCTGTGTTGCATCCAAAATAATCGAACGAAGCACTCACTTGTGAAGCATAGGTTTGGCATGGGCCGCAGTTGGTCGTGAAGAAATCGATAACTACAAATTTTCCCTCATCAAGGTATTGATAAAGATGATGTTGCTGACCAGTAAGATCTTTCACCGTAAAATCAACAGCAGAGTCAATAGCTACCTGTGCTTTAACTGCGTTAAAAGCTAAAAGTAGTAAGACAATAATTCCGGTATTACGCATACTAAGAGTGTTTAAAACAATAACAACATCCGGCACAGCATGTTTCCGCAGCCGGGTTTGGAGTATTATACCTGCCTGAGTGCATCGGTAAGCGCATCGGCCAGGCGGCTGGCTCCGATTCTGAAAAGATCAGGATTAAGCCATTGAGGGCCGGCAATAGTTTCGACCAGCTTACCATAAACCATAGCCTGCTCAACGGTTGAAACTCCGCCTGCAGGTTTGAAACCTATAAATTTACCGGTTGATTCATGATAATCATGTATGGCATGAAGCATGGCAAAAGCAGCTTCGGGTGTAGCGGCAGGTGTAATTTTACCGGTTGATGTTTTGATAAAGTCACCGCCAGCTTTCATAGCCAGAATCGATGCATCATAAATTTTCGATAAATCCTGAAGTTCGCCGGTTTCCAAAATTACTTTAAGATGTGCAGTTCCGCAGGCTTCCTTTATTGCGTTAATTTCATCAAAAACCTCAGCTAGCTCTCCTTCAAGAAATTTACCCCGCGAAATCACCATATCGATTTCATCGGCACCTTCTTCAACGGCATATTTTACTTCGGCTATCTTGATGTGCAGCGGCGACTGCCCCGCCGGAAATGCGCCGGCAACCGAGGCTGTTTTAATTCCTGATCCCTGAAGCATGGATTTTGTTTGCCGCACAAATACAGGATACACGCATACAGCAGCTACCGACGGCAATTCTGAAGCCATCAATCCTAACGCCTTTTTGCAAAGCCCTTCAACCTTGGTTGGCGTATCAGAACCTTCGAGGGTTGTAAGATCGAGTACACTCAGTGCTAACCGCATTGCTTCGGTATCTGATTTAAAAGATTGATAAGGTCTTTCAAGAATCTCATTAATTTGAAATTGCACCTCATCGGGACTAAAAGTTCGTTTGCTTGGCATAGTTGAAAACTTGAAACAGTCTTTGGCCGGGAAAACCAGTAACATGGCAAAGATAACAGGATTTTTTTTATCAGTAGGTTAAGGTAAATATCACAATCAGAGTGCATCAGCCGGATCCCATCCTGTGGTCATGTTTTCGTCGAGTTGGTTAAGTATAGCCATATCGCTATCGGATATGGTGAAATCGAAAACATTGTAGTTATCGGCAATACGCGATGGCACCGATGATTTAGGAATTGCAGCGAAACCCTGTTGCAATGCCCATCGTATAAGTAGCTGAGCAGGATTCTTTGCATACTGAGCAGCCATTCGCATGAGAATAGGATCTCGTAATTTCAATCCTTTGGTAAGCGGGCTGTAAGCCACTGGAATAATTCCGGCTCTCCTGCAAAAGTCAATAGTGCCGCGCCTGGTATTAAACAAGTAGGGATGCAGTTCTATTTGGTTTACAGCAGGTGGTACATTACAATAACCCATTAGTTCTTCGAGATGGTGGGTCATATAATTGCTTACACCTATTGACTTGCATTTACCTTCCTCAAGCAGAGTTTCAAGTGCACGCCACGATTCTTTGCGCTTTCCCTGCACAGGCCAATGGATGAGATACAAATCAACATAATCCATCCGCAGTCGGGTAAGGCTGGAATAAAGCGCCTTGATGGCTTGATCATAACCATGGTCAGAGTTCCATAGTTTGGTGGTAATAAAAATTTGCTCACGCGGAATAAATGAAGAAGCAACTGCCTGTCCCACAGACTCTTCATTCCGGTATATCATGGCCGTATCAATGTGCCTGTATCCTGATCGGATGGCATAGTCAACGGCAGTTCGGGCCACTGCTCCGTTCGGCATCTGATACACACCCAGGCCTAAAGCCGGCATAATTAGTCCGTTGTTAAGCGTAAAACCTTTTATAGTTGATTGATTTTCCATACGTTAGAAAATATATTAAAATGCCTTATCCTGAATTTTAGCACCAAAAGGCAATACAAAATTAATATTTAGAGCTACGCTTTCAATCATTCAGATAAAAATTAGGACCACTTGATTCCGGCTTAGTCATGCGTTTACCGGGATTGTAAAAAATTTTTTTTGAGCCCCGGACTGAGAGATTAATGAGATTATTTTCATTTAAAACCTACAAATAGAAAAACAAACTTAAAAAGCTGCATATAAAGCCGCACTGAAATTTGATTTGTGAAGAAATTAAGATGTAAATTTATTTTACTGATATGTAAATTATTTTTATGCATTTATTTTTGCAAGGAATTCTTCATCTAATCAATATTCTATTGATTTTTAATACAATACAGAAATAAAATTTAAAATAATGAACAAAAGCAAGCCTACTTAAAAATATCGAGTTTTATATAATTGATTTTCATATTGTTGAAACACATTTTCGTAGTAACCCGGTATAAAAGGATAAATTTTTTTATGTTTTTGATATTACTTCTGTGAAATGGTGTGATAAACAAATGAATTCATCTGCAGTCGGAAAAGAGGTTGAAACAGATGAATAGTTCTTTACTTCTGACATTAAAATATTGAATAATATGAAGACCTTTTACAGAATTTTCGGGGGGAAATGCAAGAGAAGGGCGCTCATTCTATTTGCGCTTATCTCAACATTATATACGGCTGCTCAGCCTTGCTCTGTGCCGCCACAGGCATACCTATCGGGGGATGCTACAATCTGTCAGGGTGCGACTACCGATATATTTTTGAATATATCCGGAGGAACCGCACCCTGGCGGGTTATTTATGCAATAGATGGAGCAAACCAGCCCGAAATCACCGGAATATATACAAGTCCTTATACAATTACCACCGGTACAGAAGGTACTTACAAAATTGTTCAGGTTTATGATGCCGGCGACTGTCTTGGCAGCGATATCGGCAATCCGGTTATTATTACAGTTACCCCCCTCCCTTCTGCAGCCGGTCTTATTTCAGGAAATACAGATGTTTGTCAATCAACTAATGGTGTTCACTACATTGTTTCTGCCATACCAAATGCAACCGGCTACAACTGGACATTACCTTCGGGTGCTACCATTGCCAGCGGGTCAAATACCAATTCAATTACTGTAAATTATAGCAGTACAGCTGTTTCGGGAAATATCACTGTTAACGGAACCAATAGCTGCGGATCAGGCACATCATCATCAATTTATATAAATGTAAACTCTTTACCGGCTGCAGCCGGAAGCATTACCGGTTCAACCTCTGTATGTCAGGGCCAGTCAAATGTTGCTTATTCTATCAACCCTGTATCTGGAGCCACATCTTATGAATGGACAATTCCGGCAGGCGCAAGTATAATTTCAGGAAACAATACCAACACCATTACGGTTAACTTTAGCACCACTGCATCGTCGGGCAATTTTCAGGTGAGGGCAGTAAATGCCTGCGGTAATGGAACATGGTCGCCAATTCTTACTGTATGGGCTGATCGTTTGCCCGACAATGCCGGCATTATCACAGGATCATCTTCGGTTTGCCAGGGGCAAACAGGTGTTATTTACATGGTTCCGGCCATAACTCAGGCGACCGGCTACGAATGGCAGCTTCCATCAGGAGCAACCATCAATACCGGACTAAACACAAATCAGATTACCGTTAACTTCAGCCCTACAGCTTCATCGGGCAACATTATGGTAAGAGGAACCAACGGATGCGGTGCCGGCCAATGGTCGGCTGCTTTTGCAGTTACACTAAATAATCTGCCAATCGCTGCCGGTAATGTTACCGGCTCTGCTACAGTTTGCCAGAATCAGACAAATCTGGTTTATAGTATAGCCCCTGTTGCTTATGCTTCATCATACGAATGGGTTTATCCGGCAGGCTTTACGCTAAGCGGATCAGGTACCGGATCAAGCATTACACTAAACACAACTGCAGGTGCAGTTTCGGGCATTATCAGAGCCAGAGGTGTAAACAGTTGCGGAAACGGTTCCTATTCACCTGATTTCGGTGTAATTATCAGTCCTTCGGCTGTAGCCAATGCAGGAACCGATGCATCTGTTTGTGCAGGAAGCACTTATCAGCTCATCAATGCCTCAGCAGCCAATTACAGCGCTGTATTATGGACAACAAGCGGCAACGGAACCTTTAGCAATTCAGCAGGCATAAACCCGGTTTACACGCCAGGATCTGCCGATATCACCAACGGATCAGTTACCCTTACCATGACCGCTTTCGGCAATGGTTCATGCGGATCGGTAAATGACAATATGAACCTGACAATCAGTGCCGCTCCTACAGCAAATGCCGGCCCCGATGCATCTATTTGCTCCAGCACATCGAGTTACCTTCTTACTGGCAATGCCAACAATTATGCTTCAGTAAACTGGCAGGCACTTGATGGAAGCGGCACATTCAGCAGCAACTCAAGCTTAAGCACATCCTACTTTCCCAGTGTTGCTGATATAACTCAGGGTTATGTAACCATCAGTCTCACTGCCAACAGCATTGCACCCTGCAGTACAGCGGCAAGTGATGTAATGATTCTTACAATTAACAGAGGCCCTTCGGCTAATGCTGGTGCCGATGTTACTTCTTGCGGAATCAATGCAGTAAATATGAACGGCGTGGCCGGATTTTCATCGTCGGTAAACTGGACTAGCAGCGGAACCGGAGTATTTATTGATCAGACACTCCCCACAGCCATTTACGTACCAAGCAATGCTGATGTTACCACAGGATTAGTGGTGCTCACCATGACAGCGTTTGCAATTGCTCCCTGCAGCGGCAGTGTGAGCGACAATATGATACTTACTTTAAATGCCTTGCCTACTGTAAATGCCGGACCTGATGTAGCACATTGCGGATCAAGCCCCTATACAATTTCTGGCAGCAGTGCAACCAACTATGGATCGTTGTTATGGACTACCTCGGGAACAGGTAACTTTTCAAACCCTGCCTCCCTGCATCCGATTTACACACCCAGCAGTGCTGATGTTCTCAATGGATCGGCTACACTCACACTTACAGCCTATGGTTCAGCAGCCTGCTCATCGGTTGGCGTTAGTGATCAGATGATTTTGTTTATTAACCCTCTACCTTCAGCATTTGCCGGATTACCCGCTACAATTTGCGAAGGCAACAGCCTGACTGTTTCGGATGCAACGGCAGCCAACTACACCACGCTCAACTGGTCGACCAGCGGAACCGGCGTATTTACAAATAATGGCACACTAACCCCTACGTATACACCGAGTGCACTTGATGCCACTGCCGGATCTGTGGATCTAACACTCACTGCCACTCCGGTTGCACCGTGCACAAATAATGCCACTTCAGTAAAAGCCCTTACCATTATAAGTGTTCCGGTTGTCAATGCAGGTCCTGATGATTCAAGCTGCGGGCTTGCTGCCTATACCCTTTCGGGTGCCACAGCACAAAACTACGCTTCAGTTACCTGGAGCAGCAGTGGTTCAGGTTCATTTGTTAATCCGAATACACTCAATGCAACCTATATGCCCGGCGCCGGAGACCTGGTAAGCGGCACAGTTGTGTTAACCATGACAGTTAACGGCAATGTTCCCTGTTCAGTACCGGTGACCGATGCCATGACACTTACCATCAGTGATACCCCACAGGCCAGTGCCGGACTTGATGGTACCATTTGCGAAACCGGAACCTTTACCGTGAGCACAGCAACCGCATCAGGTTATTCCAATATTACCTGGACATCATCGGGTAGCGGTATGTTAACCAACGGAAATACGTTAACTCCATCCTATACCCCATCGCATAACGACGCCCTTGTCGGTACCGTATTGCTTACCATTACTGCTGCAGGCAATGCACCATGCACAGGCGTAGCTACTGACAATATGATAGTAGTTGTTGTGCCGGCTCCTATAGCCAATGCAGGATCAAACTTTTCGGTATGCGGAGCTAACAGTTTCACTATAGCCGGAGCAAGTACACAATATGCATCATCAATTGTATGGACTACTTCAGGAACCGGCACACTGGTAAATGCAACACAGATAAATCCAACCTACACACCGAGCGCAGCCGATGTTGCCAATGGACAGGTTACCCTGACACTTACAGCAACCGGAAATGCACCTTGTGTTGCACCGGTTAGCTCCTCAGTTCTTGTAACCATCAACCAGATTGCATCTGTATTTGCTGGAAATGACATAACCATTTGCCAGGGTCCTCATAATATAACCGGTGCAACAGCCGCCGATTACAGCGCACTGCTTTGGACTTCTAATGGAGATGGCATTTTTATCAATCCTACTTCATTAAATCCCATATATACACCCGGCCCCGGTGATCTCATCAATGGATTGGTAACACTTACACTTTCAGCTACCTCGTTGCCTCCGTGTACCGATGTTGTTTCGGACAATGTGATATTTACCATAAATCCCAGCCCTCAGGCTTATGCAGGCCCTAACGCAACCATTTGTGAAGGATCGAACTACGAACTTATCAACGCTACAGCCAGCAATTATACTTCGCTGGCATGGAGCACCAGCGGATCGGGTAATTTTAACAATATGAGTACCCTAAATCCGATATATACTCCCAGCCTTGCTGATATTGCCAATGGATCGGTAACTTTAACCCTCACAGTAAACAATCCACCCTGCCTTCCTCAAACCAGCACAATGACGCTCTCAATCCGCCAGAATCCGGTGGCTAACGCAGGCACAGATGCAGCCGTTTGCGAAGGAAGTTCTTACACCGTTAACAACGCCAGCGCTACCAATGCCAGTGGTGTATTATGGTCGAGTAGCGGTAGTGGTGTTCTTCAGAACCCTACCACGCTAACGCCAACCTATATTCCATCTCCAGCCGATATTATGATTGGCTCGGTACAGCTTACTATGACAGCTTCGGCTATGGCTCCGTGTATTGCCACCGATGTGGATGTAATGGAAATTACCATAACACGCACACCAACAGCTTTTGCCGGAAACGATGCTACCATCTGTTCAAATCAAACGCATACCATTATTGGTTCAAATGCCAGCAATTATTCTTCGCTGGCATGGTCAACTTCAGGTGATGGTGTTATTCTTGCTGCCAACACTCTATATCCTACCTACATTCCAGGAACAATTGACGAATCGCTCGGATTTGCCATACTCACGCTGACTGCTTACGGAATCAATCCATGCACTGGTAACGCTACCGATCAGATGATGCTTACAGTTGTAGCTCAGCCGGTTGTTAATGCAGGTCCGGATATTCAGATTTGCGTTGGTTCAAATGTTCCGTTAATCAGTGCAACAGCACAAAACGTTTCAACTGTTTACTGGACCACGTCAGGCAGTGGAACTTTCTCAGATCCTACCCTGGTGAATCCGGTATACACTCCGAGTGCTCAGGATATAGCCAATGGCAATGTTATTCTGAACATCACTGCTCAGGGAATTGCTCCATGTGCAACCTCCGCAACCAATGCCATGATTCTTCAGATAAGCCAGCCGCCGATAGTGGATGCAGGCTCTGACGGGGATATCTGTGAAACAGGACAATATTACATTTTCGACGCAAATGCTTCTAACTATTCAGCCATTACCTGGACCACAATGGGTGACGGCAATTTCTCAAACCACAACTCGATAAACCCAACGTATACACCTGGTCCCGCTGATATAGCTGCTGGTTCAGTGCTTCTATACCTGAATGCCACCAGCCTTTTGCCATGCGCCGGATCGGTAAGCGACGCCATGTTGCTCACCATTCATCCAATGCCTCAGATAAGTGCCGGACCGGATGCCGCTACCTGCGAAGGGGATACTTATCTGATTGCTGGTGCAACAGCACTCGATTTTGGAAGTTTACTCTGGACATCGTCCGGATCGGGTTGGTTTTCGAACAATGCTAGTTTGAATCCGATTTACACACCCAGTCCGGCCGACATCGTGGCAGGCCAGGTAACACTTACCCTAACAGCCACCGGATTAAACCCATGTACCGGCCAGGTAAATGACCAAATGATTCTGACCATAGAGCCCAGGCCAACAGCCAATGCAGGCAATGACGAAACCATTTGCGTAGGTACTTTCACCATTACCACTGCTTCAGCAACCAATTACAATACCCTGCAGTGGGTATCAAGCGGAAGTTCAGGTACGCTGCTGAATGCCAATACCATTACGCCCACTTACATGCCCAGTGCAGCTGATATTGCTGCAGGTTCGGTTGTGTTAACCTTAACTGCTACAGCGAATAACCCATGCAATGCATCTGCTACTGACCAGATGGTAATTACCATTCGCCCGATTACTACAATATCAGCTGGCCCTGATGCCAATATTTGCGAAGGATTAACATTTACCCCTAACAGTGCAAGTGCAGTTAACTATGCAACACTCAACTGGACTTCGTCAGGAAGCGGTAGTTTTATCAACCAGAATACACTTACACCCACTTATACTCCCAGTCCTGCTGATATTGCCCTTGGATGGATTACCCTTACACTGAATGCAACAAGTATTGCCCCTTGCACACAATCGGTAAGCGACAATATGATTCTAACAATAACCCGCAAGCCTGTTGTTGATGCTGGCCCAAACAGTACTATCTGCGAAAATGCGACTTATACTACTGCCGGAGCAAGCGTTACCAATCATACATCAATCCTGTGGACTAGTAACGGAACAGGAACATTCTCAAATCCTTCACTACTGGTAAATACCTATACTCCCAGTGCTACTGATATTCTCAATGGTTCAGTAATCTTAACCCTCACAGCCAACGGCATTGCACCTTGCAATACTCCGGAAAGCGACTTTTTAGTTCTATCCATTATCCGCAATGCCAGTGTTGACGCCGGTCCTGATGCCGATATCTGTGAAGGCGAAACCTACACCAATACTGCTGCAACCGCTTCAAATTATAGTAGTTTAGCCTGGACAACCAGCGGCAATGGCAGTTTTACCAATGGAACTTCATTAACACCTGTTTATACACCGGGTATAGCCGATATCACCAATGGAAGTGTTACCCTTACACTCACAGCGCAATCAGCAGCACCCTGCAGCCAGCCTGCAAGCGACTCTTTTGTACTTACAATTAACCAGGCTGCTACTGCCAATGCCGGAGCCGATGCATCCGTTTGCGAAGGCAGTGGTTTGCTTATTCTTGATGCAGTTGCCACAAATTATACAACTGTAAACTGGACCACATCAGGAACCGGATCGTTCAACAACGGCAGTACTTTAACACCAACCTACTTCCCAAGCAGCGAAGATGTTACCAATGGAAGTGTAGTACTTACCTTATTTGCCTCAAGCGCAGCTCCATGCAGCTCAGTTGCTTCTGATACAAAGCTCGTAAATGTAACTCCAATGGCTGTAGCCGATGCCGGTCCTGATGCCACATCGTGCGGATTATCATGGTTTAACATTACCGGAGCTACAGCATCAAATGCTACCGCTTACAGCTGGAGCACTTCAGGAAACGGAATATTCTCGAACGCTACCCAGCTTAATCCTTCATATTTGCCAAGTGCAGCCGATCTGGCAGCAGGAACTGTTACTCTTACTCTAACAGCAATAAGCGGTTCACCCTGCGCATCGAATGCATCAGACACATTTGTTCTCACCCTTCAACCTGAAGCAACTGCATCTGCAGGTGCCGATGCCAGCGTGTGCACGGGTTCACCTTATACTGTTTTTGACGCCACTGCCACAAATTATGCATCATTAAACTGGGCGACCAACGGAAGCGGCACATTGACCGGTGGTAACGGACTTAATCCAACCTACACGCCCTCAGTAGCTGATGCTCTAGCCGGATCAGTAACCCTTACACTCACTGCCAACGGATTTGCTCCCTGCGGAAATGTTTCTGATTCGAAGATTCTTACCATAAACGCTATGCCGGTTGCCAACGCCGGACCTGATGCCACTATTTGCGAAGGCAGCAATTATACGCTCAGCCTTTCCAGTGCTCAGTATCAGTCGGCAGTAAACTGGACCACTTCGGGAAGCGGAAGTTTCTCTAACCCTGCCCTGCTGCACCCTGTTTATGCACCCAGTGCTGCAGATCTTTTAGCCGGACAGGTAATACTCACCCTCACTGCAGATGCCACGGCACCATGCAATGGCAATGTCAGTGATTTTATGATTCTAATGTTTGAACCGGCTGCCATTGCAAATGCAGGCGGAGATGCAACCATTTGCGAAGGAAGTACATATACTGTAACAGGAGCTTCAGCATCCAATTATCTTTCGTTGAACTGGACAAGTTCAGGTACGGGATCGTTTACCCTTGCCAACACACTAACGCCAACCTATACGCCAGGTGCAGCAGATTTGCTTACTGGATTTGTAACTTTAACCCTGCATGTAACTGGTACAGCGCCCTGCGGAACACAAACCGATGATATGCTGCTCTCTTTCGACAGCCCTGTAACAGCTGACGCCGGAAGTGATCTGAGTATCTGCGAAGGAAATACAGTTATAGTTGCCGATGCTTCAGCACAAAATTACACATCTCTCAACTGGACAAGTTCAGGCAGCGGAATACTCAATAATCCTACGACTTTAAACCCGACCTACACCCCAAGTGCAGCTGACATTGCAGCTGGCACTGTAAACCTCACGCTTACCGCCTTCGGCGCTGCTCCGTGCAACGGCCAAAGCAGCTCGGTAAAAGTAATTACAATTATAAAAGCACCGGTTGTAAACGCCGGTCCTGACGCTTCACTTTGTCAGGGCAGTACTTTTACCATTGCAGGAGCCACAGCTTCAAATACATCTTCGTTAAACTGGACAACCTCAGGATCAGGTAGTTTTTCAGGCAATGGTACCCTAAGCCCAACCTACACTCCGAGCCTGGCCGATTTTACTGCCGGTTCAGTTGTGCTTACTCTTACCGGTAACGCTAACAGCCCATGCGCAGCTCCTGCAAGCGATGGTATGATTCTGACTTTGATTCAGGCTTCCTTTGTAAACGCCGGAACCGATGCAACCATTTGCGAAACCGATTCTTACACAGTAAATACCGCATCAGCCAGCAACTACAGCAGTATTTTATGGACCAGCAACGGCACCGGATTACTTCTGAACGCAGCTACCCTCACACCAACCTACACACCCAGCGCAGCCGATATAGCTGCAGGAGCAATAACTTTAACCCTATCAGCAATATCATCAGCCCCTTGCAGCACAACAACCAGCGATTACATGATTTTGAGCATCAGTAAGATGCCTGAAGCTAATGCTGGTAGTGATGCTACTATCTGTGAAGGAATGAATTATACCATAAGCGATGCATCTGCTACCACCGGACTGGTATTTACCTGGTCGACCAATGGAACCGGAAGCTTCCTGAATGCCAATACACTCACTCCAACCTATATACCTAGTGCAGCCGATATCGCCACAGGCAATGTAACGATAACACTAGCTGTAAACGGAACCGGTGCATGCAACATCACCGTATCTGATGTAATGATACTTACCATTGATGGTATGGTTGCTGTGAATGCTGGTCCGGATGCTACAGTTTGCGAAGGCTTTAATTACACTGTATCAGTTGCAACAGCAGCAAATTTTGCTTCTGTTATATGGACTAGTTCAGGATCAGGTTCGTTTACGAATCCGGCTATGGTTAACGCAACTTATAATCCAAGTGCAGCTGATATAGCCAATGGATCGGTAGTTCTTACCATCAACGGAACACCATCAGGCATTTGTACTGGCAGTGTTAGCGATGCTATGATTTTGAGCTTTAATACCCTGCCTGTTGTTAATGCAGGTCCTGATATCAGTTCATGTAATGCATCGGTAACAGTAAACGGAGCAAGTGCATCGAATTACAGCAGTTTGCTTTGGACCACAAGCGGAACAGGAACCCTCTCAAATGCAGCTACCCTCATCCCAACCTATGTACCCAGTGCCCTTGATTTGGCAAATGGTTTTGTTACACTTACACTTACTGCTCAGGCAACCACCCCTTGTACCGGAAGCCGCTCTGACAATATGCTGATAAATTTATTCCAGGGGCCAACTGTACTTGCCGGAAATGACGGGTCGGTATGTGCCGGTTCATCTTTTACCATCAATGGTGCCAACGCAACCAACGCAGCATTAATTACATGGACTACAAGCGGCACAGGAATCTTCAGCAATGCTAACATACTTAATCCTATTTACACACCCAGTAATGCCGATATTACCGCCGGCAGTGTCACCTTAACACTCACTGCAACTCCGGTTGCCCCCTGCTCGGCAAGCGTAAGCGATGCTTTATTGCTAACCATTTCGCCCGTTGCTACGGCTTACGCAGGCATCGACGGAGTAAGCTGCAGTTCCACTTACATGATTACCGGTGCCACAGCTTCAAATTACAGTTCATTTACATGGACAACCAACGGAACAGGTACTTTTATCAATCAAACAACTCTTACCCCAACCTATTTACCAAGTGTGGCCGATTTCGCTACTGGATCAGTTCAGCTTACACTTTCGGTACAAAGCCAGTTGCCATGTACACAATTGGTAACTGATTTTATGGTTCTGAATCTGATGAGTGAGCCAACAGCCAGTGCCGGTGTAGATGGCTCTGTTTGCGAAGGTTCAACTTTTATGATTACTACAGCCACAGCTGCAAACTATAACACATTAAACTGGGCTACTTCAGGCTCAGGTACGTTCTCGGGGCAGAACACCATAAATCCGGTGTATACACCAAGCATTACTGATATAAACAATGGTAGTGTAGTACTCACATTAACTGCTACAGCTGCTTCGCCATGTAACACCGCTGCTATTGACCAAATGGTACTATCAATTAGCCAGGGAGCTACTGCCAATGCCGGGGCCGATGTAGCAATATGTGAAGGAAACAATTATTTACTTTCAGGTACGGTAAACAATAGCTCTATGTTTAGCTGGACCACCTCGGGAACCGGAAGTTTCCTCAATGCCTCAACTCTGAATGCAACTTATGTACCAAGTGCTACTGATATTACTGCCGGTGGTGTAACCATAACTTTAACCGCCTTTGCCGCTGCACCCTGCAGCACACCGGCAACCGACCAGATGGTGCTGAGTATAATGCAACTGCCTGTTGTAAACGCAGGTGCTGATGCTACAAGCTGCAGCAACACCTATGCATTAACAGGGGCATCGGCATCGCAGTACAATACACTAAACTGGACAACTACCGGAACCGGAACTTTCATCAACCCAGGCAGTATTAATGCTACCTACGTTGCCAGTATTGCCGATATAGCTTCAGGCGATGTAACTTTAACCCTTACTGCCACCAGCAATATGCCATGTATTTCAACTGTTTCGGATCAGATGCTATTATCCTTTGCACCTGTTCCAACTGTTTATGCCGGAGCTGATGCCTCGGTATGCGGAAATAACAGCTATACAAATACAGATGCTACAGCCTCTAATTATTCATCAATAACCTGGAGCACATCCGGAAGCGGAACATTTTCAAATACAACCATGCTCAATCCGGTCTATTTCCCGAGTGCATCTGATATGGCAGCCGGGTTTGTTCAGCTTACTATTACTGCTTCAAGTCTTGCTCCATGCAACACTTCCGCGTCAGATGTAATGACGCTTACCTTTAATCAGCAGCCTTTGGCCGATGCCGGATCCGATGCCAGCAGTTGTGGTACCGTTGCTTTCCAGGTAACTGGCGCTACAGCTTCATCATACGCTTCGGTGTACTGGTCTCACAATGGCACAGGTATTATATCGGGAGCATCAACTTTAATGCCCGTTTACACCCCTTCACAGGGCGATGTTACCAACGGGCAGGTTACATTAACACTGCATGCTACTGCAATGGCACCATGTACAGGTGAAACTACAGATGCCATGATTCTGCATCTGCAGCCCGGTCCTTTGGCCAATGCAGGTTCTGACATAACGGTTTGTGCCGGCCAGAATCTCACACTCAGCAGTGCAACAGCCAGCGGCTATGCAACACTGGTATGGTCAACAAGCGGATCAGGAAATTTCAGTAACACTACAGCAATTAATCCAATTTATTATCCCAGCGCAGGAGATATCGCTGCCGGATCAGTGGTGCTAACCCTCACGCTGCAGGGAGCACCTCCGTGCAACACTACAGCCACCGATTTTATGGTGCTTACAATTCAGGGAGTACCCGTTGCAAATGCAGGTCCTGATGAGGTGCTTTGCGGATCGTCGTATCAGCTGGTGAATGCCTCTGCACAAAATTATTCATCGGTCAACTGGTCAACCAGTGGTACCGGATTCTTCTCAAACAGCACACTGGTAAATCCGGTTTACACTCCTTCAGCTGCTGATAATGCTGCAGGGTTTGTAATACTTACCCTAACTGTTACAGGGCAAAACCCATGTAACAACCAGGTTGCCGATCAAATGCGCCTGACAATAGGTTCGGCTGTTACTGCCAATGCAGGTATTGATGGCAGCACCTGCGGCTCATCGCCATTTACAGTTTCAACCTCGTCGGCTACCAATTATGCTTCTGTAAACTGGACTTCGTCAGGCACAGGAACATTTGCCAATCAGAACTCACTATATCCTACCTACACTCCCAGCATGGGCGATGTAGCATTAGGTTCGGTTACACTTACCCTGCACGTGCAGGGAATTGCACCTTGCTTTAACAACGTTCAGGACAATATGCTGCTTACCATTCTATCGGGTGCAGCCGTTAATGCTGGTCCGGATGCTCAGGTATGCAGCGGGAACAACTTTACTGTCAGCGGTGCCTCAGCAACCAATTATGTTGCCTTAAGCTGGTCATCAACCGGAACGGGAACCCTCGTTAGTGCTAACACCCTCTCACCTACCTATATTCCAAGTGCACTGGATTATATCAATGGAAGTGTAATTCTTACGCTTTCAGCCATCTCGAATGCACCTTGCACAGCCAGTGTTTCGGATGAAATGATGCTGGTATTTGTAAATGGTCCGGTAGCTAATGCAGGGCCTGATGCAGAAATCTGCTTCGGATTAAACTTTACTGTAACGGGTGCTTCAGCCAGCGGATATCTTACCATCAACTGGACAACAACTGGTACCGGAACCCTTGTTAATGCCAACACATTAACGCCTACCTATATGCCAAGCAACGCCGACCGTATTGCAGGGCATGTTAATCTGATTCTAACTGTTCAGGGCTCAGCTCCATGCTTTGGATCAGCAAGCGATGCCATGGTATTAACCATTAGTTCGTTACCTACTACTGCCGGAACCATTAGCGGACCTCAGAATGTGTGTGCTGGTCAAACCGGTGTGGGTTATTCGGTAACACCTGTTCCAAATGCAAGCGGTTATAACTGGGTTCTGCCTAGTGGTGCCAGCATAGTTGCAGGAGCAAATACTGCAAATATCGTGGTTGATTTCTCAGCATCAGCAGTTTCAGGAAACCTGTATGTTAACGCAACAAGCGCCTGTGGAAACGGACCTGTTTCAGCAGCATACCCTGTAACTGTTAGCCCATTGCCAGCAACACCGGGTCCCATCAGCGGGCCTTCCATTGTTTGCCAGAATACTTCTTCAAACATCTATAGCATCAATGCTGTTTCGGGAGCTACATCCTATCAATGGACCGTACCTACCGGAGCAACAATTACTGCCGGCAACGGAACCACCAGTATAACAGTTGATTATTCAGCCACAGCAGTTTCTGGGAATATTACTGTTTCAGCATCAAATGCCTGTGGTAATGGCAGTGCTTCAACTGTTGCTGTAACTGTGAATCCAATTCCTGCCACACCCGTTATAACTGCAAATGGCCCGGTTGAATTTTGTGAAGGTGGTAGTGTTATACTTTCGGCTCCCGCTGGATTTGCATCTTATCTGTGGTCGAATGGAATGACAACTGAGAATATCACAGTTTCGGTATCGGGAACCTATTCGGTGCAGGTAAGCGACGCAGCAGGCTGCGCCAGCTTGGCCTCTAACCAGATTACTGTAAACGTGCATATGCTGATTGTACCCGTGATAACCGCAAGCGGCCCTACAGAATTGTGCCAGGGCGGAAGCGTTACCTTATCAGCATCTGCAGGATACGCGGCATACTTATGGAATACAGGACAAACCTCACAAAGCATAACGATTACAACAGCCGGCACCTTTAATGTTGTTGTAACCGATGCTTTTGGTTGCTCAAGCCTGCCTTCAGCAGATGTAGTTGTAAATGTTCACCCTACCCCTGCAACGCCAATAATTACAGCCAATGGCCCGGTTAATTTCTGCGCCGGAGGTAGTGTTGTATTATCCGCTCCTGCCGGATTTGCCTCTTACCTGTGGTCGAATGGCGAAACTACCCAGAATATTACAGTTACCAGTACAGGTACTTTTACCGTTGTTGTAACCGATGCCTTTGGTTGTAGTAGTCTTCCATCAGCTGCAATTAGTGTTAATGTGAACCCTTACCCGGCCACACCGGTTATCACCGCCAACGGACCTACCACTTTCTGTAACGGTGGTAGCGTAACTCTTACCGCTACAGCGGGGTTTGCTTCCTACCTGTGGTCAAATGGTGAGGTTACCCAATCTATTGTTGTTACTGAATCGGGATCCTATACAGTGGTTGTTACCGATAACATCGGATGCTCAAGTCAGCCATCGGCACCGGTAAGTGTAACTGTGCTACAGCCTCCAACGCCAACCATAACGGCCAATGGACCTACCATGTTCTGCAGCGGCGGAAGTGTAGTTCTTTCAGCACCGGCTGGATATGCTTCTTACCTTTGGTCAAATGGTGAAACAACTCAAACAATAACTGTAACTGTTTCAGGAAATTATTATGTTCAGGTTACGGATGCCAGCGGATGTATCAGCGATCCATCCAATATCATTGATGTAACTGTATATTCTCCGGCAGTTCCTCCGGTAATTGTTGCCCTTGGGCCAACAACCCTGTGTGATGGCGAAAGTGTTGTGCTTTCAGCACCTGTTGGATATGCTACCTATGCATGGTCGAATGGCCAATCAACCCGTGAAATTATTGTTTCAACTGCCGGCAACTACTTTGTTGTGGTTACTGATGCAAACGGATGTTCATCAGCCGCTTCAAATACCATTACTGTTACTGTAGTTCCACTGCCCACCGCCGATGCAGGACCTAATGCAGCTATATGTACAGGCAGCAATTTTAACATAACCGGGGCATCTGCTTCAAACTATTCTGTGCTCACCTGGACAAGTTCAGGATCGGGATTCTTTGTAAATAATGGTAATCTGAATGCAACCTATGTTCCTTCACCCGGCGATATTTCGGTTGGAAGCGTTATGCTTACCCTCTCGGCTACAGGAACAGGCCCTTGCACCATGGATGCCCAAAGCTCAATGCTTTTAAGCTTTACTGCTGCACCTACAGCCTATGCAGGTGTTGATTTTACCATCTGCAGCGGTACCAATGTAACCATTTCGACTGCAACTGCTGCAAATTACCAAAGTATTGCATGGTCAACATCAGGTACTGGGACATTCCTTAACGGAAATACCCTAACACCTACCTACATACCAAGTGTAGCCGACATAAATAGCGGATTGGTTTCACTAACTCTCACTGCTGCTCCTATGGCTCCATGTACAGACCCTGCAAGTGATGCAATGATGATTATCATTCATGAAGCACCACAGGTTTTTGCAGGAACCAATACAAGTATTTGCCCGCCAAGCCAGTATACAACCCTAACTGCCACTGCAAGTAATTACACCTCATTGCAATGGACTACCAATGGAACAGGTACATTTACAGATCCAACTGCACTTGTAACAGTTTACACACCATCGGCCAGTGATATAAGCAATGGTTCGGTTACTCTTGAACTTACAGCATTTGCGAACAGCCCATGTGTATCGGTTAGCGACAATATTGTATTGATCCTGATTGAAGATCCAATGGCGGATGCCGGTGCTGATTTGACCATTTGCGAAGGTAACAGCATTACACTAAGTGGCACAGCCTCGGGTTATCAGTCGATTTTCTGGACTACTTCAGGAACAGGGAATCTGATTAATGGCAATACCCTTAATCCGACCTATATACCCAGCATGGCCGACATCAACAGCGGATGGGTTACACTTACACTTACTGCCAACCCGCAGGCACCTTGTGCAGCTTCGGCTATTGATGCAATGCAGCTGAATATTACCCGTACTCCGCAGATTTTTGCTGGCAATGATTATAGTATGTGCCCTGCCGGTTCGTATACTACAAGTACAGCAACCTCATCATTCTGCAGTGCAGTTTTATGGACAACCACCGGAACCGGTACTTTCTCGAATCCGACCACAACAGTTACAACCTATACACCATCAGCATCTGATATTGTCAATGGTAATGTTACCCTTACACTAACCGGATATGCCACGAGTCCTTGCAGCAATGTAAGTGATAATATGGTTCTCCTCCTATCGAGCCCTCCAACAGCCAATGCCGGTGCAGATGCACTCATTTGTGAAGGAAGCACCGTTACAATTTCGGGAGCCACGGCAACCAACTACCAAACACTTAACAGGGCTACCACAGGATCAGGAACTATTGTAAATGGTAACTCGCTTACTCCAACCTATATCCCGAGCATTGCCGACATTAACGCTGGAAGTGTTATACTGAGCCTCACCGCAACTCCGGTTGCACCTTGTGCCAACGCAGCAACGGATGCCATGACCATTACAATCAGAAGAACCCCGCAGGTATTTGCCGGCGACGACACATCATTATGCCCTTCGGGACCATTCACCACCAGCAGCGCTACTGCATCTTATTTCTCGATGCTGCAATGGACGAGCAATGGTACAGGTAACTTCAGCGACCAGTATGCATTGGTTACTACCTATTCGCCATCAGCAACCGATATTGCCAACGGTATTGTTACTTTAACACTAACCGGTTTTGCAAATAGCCCATGCGCTAATGTAAGCGATAATATAGTAATCACGCTTAATCAGGAAGCCACTGTAAATGCAGGTGCCGATGCTGCTATATGCGAAGGTATGCAATATACGGTATCAGGTGCAAGTGCAGCCAATTATCAATCAATAAGCTGGATTAGTACCGGAAGTGGTATTATCATGAATGGCAACACCCTAACGCCTACCTACATTCCCAGCAATGCTGATATTGCCAATGGCGGAGTAGTGCTCAGTCTGATTGCCACGCCCGTAGCCCCATGTCCCAATACTATTTCGGATGCAATGCAGCTGACCATTATCCGGACCCCGTTAGTTTATGCCGGAGCCGATGCAGCTATCTGTCCTCCGGGCTCCTACACTATAAGTGATGCCACAGCATCAAATGCAGTAGCTCTTCAGTGGACAACCAGTGGAACAGGCACATTCTCGAATAGCACAACTCTGATTACAATTTACAATCCTTCGCCAGCTGATATAGCAGCCGGTACTGTAACTCTAACCCTGACAGGTTATGCCAACAGCCCCTGCAGCAACACAAGCGATATCGTAGCACTATTCTTTATACCTGAAGCGCAAGCAAATGCAGGCTCTGATGCCTCCATTTGCGAAGGATCGCAGTATGTGATAAGTGATGCCAGTGCTTCAAACTACTCAACCATCAACTGGTCGAGTAGTGGCAGCGGAGTATTTGTTAACAATGGTACCCTGAGCCCAACTTATATTCCAAGCAGTGCCGACATCAACTCAGGCATGGTAATCCTTACCCTCACAGCCAACCCGGTAGCACCTTGTGCAATTACCGCTTCTGACGCAATGATACTGAATATTGGACGCACAGCAACAGCCAATGCAGGGCCCAATGCTTCAACCTGTTATGGTGATACTTATTACCTTGCTGGTGCATTGGCCGCTAATTATTCTGATATTTTGTGGACCACTTCAGGAACAGGTAGCTTTACCAACCCAACCGAAGTAAATGCAACCTACATTCCGTCGGCTGCCGATCTCGCTGTCGGTAATGTTACACTCACAATTACTGCCTACGGTGTTGCTCCCTGTGCTGATGCAACCGACTTTATGGTACTTACTATCACCCCCGGTGCAACAGTTGAAGCCGGTGATGACCTCAATATCTGTTTTGGTCCGGCACCCGTTACAGGGGCATCTGCTGCCAATTATTCGAATTTGCAGTGGACAATTGCATTCGGATCTGGTATGCTTATCAACGCCAGCAACATCATGCCAACGTATCTGCCAAGCCCTGGCGACCTCACCAACGGATATGTGATTCTTACATTAACCGTGAACCCGCTGGCTCCCTGCACCGATCCTATAGCTGATAATAAAACTTTAACTATCAGCGAAACACCGGTCGTGGATGCCGGACTTGATGCAACCATTTGTGAAGGATCAACCTTTACCATTAACGATGCATCAGCATCCAATTATGCCATGATTCAATGGAGCACATCCGGAACCGGAACATGGGTTAATATCAATACTTTAAACCCGACCTACACGCCAAGTGCAGCTGATATTGCAGCCGGATCGGTAGTACTTACCCTAACAGCCACCAACGGTGCCTGCCCGGTTGTGACCGATTACAAACAGCTTAACATACAGCACGAGGTTTCTGTTAACGCAGGTAGTGATGCCAGCATTTGCGAAGGCAGCACCTATACCCTGTTCGGAGCTTCAGCTGCTGGTTATAGCAACATTATGTGGACTACCTCAGGTACCGGCTCGTTCAGCAATGCAGGTATCCCTAATCCGGTGTACACACCAAGCGCTGCCGACATTGCCGCAGGATCAATTGTTCTTACAATAACCGGAATTTCATCATCACCCTGTGCAGGCGCTGATAGCGATAATATGACTCTTGATATTCGCTATACACCGGTTGCAGATGCAGGTACAGATGGATTGATCTGCGAAGGAGAACAATATGTTATAACCGATGCCCAGGCTTATGATTATGCTTCAGTGATCTGGACAACCTCGGGAACAGGAATGTTCATCAACGGATCAACCCTGAGTGCAACATACATTCCCAGCCAGGCCGATATTGTTGCAGGTAGCGTTACGCTTACCCTGATTGCATCGAATGCGCCCTGCAACGATGCAACAGATTCACAATCACTCACCATTATACGAAACCCGATGGTGAATGCAGGTCCTGATGCCACTATCTGCCACAGCTGCTCATACACCATATCAGGCGCATCTGTAAGCAATGCTATAAGCTATAGCTGGACTTCGCTCGGAACAGGAGTATTAACCAATGCAACTACCCTTACACCAACCTATCAGCCAAGCGCAGGCGACATCTCGAATGGTTCTGTTACTTTAATTCTTACAGCTGTCAGCGCATCAGGTTGCGGAAGCTTCAGCGATGAAATGGTTATCTTCATCAACCAGAATCCTGATATAGATTTTACCTGGAATCCGGTTTGCGAAGGACAACCAACCAACTTTACCGTTGACACTACCCTTACCGATGTAAATAGTATTGCTGTATGGCACTGGAACTTTGGCGATGGATTCTATGCCAATGTAATGAATCCTTCGCACACCTTCCCGGCTGTTGGCGCCTATACGGTTATACTCACCGCAACTGATACTGCGGGTTACACTTCAATTGTATCACATATTGTTGAAATCAATAGTTCACCTATAGCATTCTTCAGTATTGATACACCCAACTGCCTGGGCAGCCCAACACAGTTTAATAATCTTTCGTCAACCGAAAATGGCTACATAACACAGTGGGTATGGACTTATGGCGATGGCTCACCGGCCGATACCATTCTTTTCCCCAACAATCCCAATGTTACGCACGATTATGCCAATGCCGGTATTTTTGAAGTAACACTGAATGTAACCAACTCCTTTGGTTGCGACAACACCTATTCAACCAATGTTACGGTTACACCTAACCCGGTTGCCAATTTCTACTATACAACTTTGTGCGAAGACTTGCTGGTCAATTTCCAGGATGCTTCCTTCCCGAATGGTGCAGGCAATATTGTAAGCTGGGCATGGAACTTTGATGATCCTTCATCAGGAATCTTCAACACTTCAACCATTGAGGATCCGCAACACATATTCAGTGCCCCGGGTACTTACAACGTAACACTTACCATTACCAATTTCAACAACTGCAGTGGTTCAATTACAAAAACCATAAATGTTGGAATGGCGCCTCCGGTTGAGTTCACATGGGAATCTTCCTGTGCTTTATCGCTCACCAGCTTCTTTACCGATGCTTCAGTGGTTAACCTCAATGCCATTCAAACATTTGCATGGGAATTTGGCGACGGTGGTTTGTCGAACCTGCAGGATCCGCAGCACCAGTATGCCACCGATGGCGATTATACTGTTACCCTTACCATAACTGATACCACCGGTTGTACCAACTCAGTAAGCCATCTGGTGCATGTAAGCCCGTTGCCAGTAGCATTCTTCAGCTATACAGCTCCTACCTGTTTCCAGACTGAAACCTCATTCAACAATCTATCCTACACCGAAAGCGGTTATATTACCGAATGGGAATGGATTTTTGGTGATGGCAACACAACAACGGTAACCTTCCCGGGCAATCCGAATGTTACTCATCAGTATGCCAATGCAGGCATTTACAATGTAACACTCAACATTACCACATCTGAGGGATGTGAAAATACCGTTACCCTTCAGGTTGAGGTAATTCCTAACCCGGTTGCAAACTTTATCAACTCATCTTCCTGTTTGGGAGAAGCTGTATTGTTTACCGATTTGTCGCAACCCAACGGAGGTGGCTCCATTGTAAGCTGGAACTGGAATTTTGGTGATCCTGGTTCTGGAATCAACAACACCTCTGTGCTTCAGAATCCTTCGCACACCTACAGCCAGCCCGGCACTTACAGTGTTAGCCTGATCATAGCAACCTCAAACACCTGCTCCGATACAGCAACGCGAATTATCACCATTTCGCCGGCACCAGTAGTTGATTTTGCAGCCACCAGCGGATGTTCAAACGACACCATTCAGTTTACAAGTTCAACATTTGTAAATCCGAATACCACGCTTACCTGGTTCTGGGAATTTGGCGACGGTCTAACATCCACCGATATTGACCCTGTTCATATTTACACTTCACAGGGTGTTTACAATGTATCGCTTACCATTACTGATACTGCAGGATGTACAGCTACCATCACCCACCCGCTGAGTGTGATACCTGGGCCGGTTTCTCTCTTTGGCTTCAATGCTCCGGCTTGTTCGGGCTCCGAAGTACAGTTTAACGATATGTCGGTTGCCACCGGAAGTGTTATTGTTAGCTGGTTATGGGACTTTGGTGATGGTAATACAACCCTCATTAATGCACCGGCAAATCCAGATATAACACATACCTATGCTTCGGCCGGTGTATACGAAGTAACACTTACTGTTACCAATATGCAGGGTTGCGATGCATCCAACAGCATGTATGTAGAAATTATAACCGGACCAACCGCTGCATTCACCGCCGAAACCGGATGCCTTGGAACACCTGTTGCCTTTACCGACAACACAAGCACCAACGGAGGCAGTGCGATTGTACAGTGGGTATGGAATTTCGATGATCCTGCTTCGGGTACCTCCAACACATCGTATCTGCAGAATCCGGTACATATCTTCAACATTGCCGGCGACTATGATGTAATGCTCATTGTTACCAGTGTAAGCGGATGTCAGGACACGATTGTTCAGACTGTAACCGTTACCCCGCTTCCTGCAGTTGCATTTATCATTACTTCAGGAACCTGCGTAGGATCTCCGGTATCATTTGAACCTGATCCGGCAGTAGTTAACGCAGCCGATATAGCCTCATATGAGTGGAACTTCGGTGATGGCAGCCCGGTATCAACCTCTCCTGCACCGGTTCATACCTATGCCGTTGCCGGAACCTATGATGTTACACTCACTATTGTGAACCTTGACGGATGCAGCAACAGCATCACCCAACAGGTGGTAATCGGAGCGCTTCCGGTTGCAGCATTTACCTATACCAGCGCCTGTTCAGGAAACGCAACAGCATTCAGCGATCTTTCGTACACCGTAACCGGAGAACAGATTGTTGCATGGTCGTGGATTTTCAACGATCCTAACGCAGTGCCAGGTACCGACACCTCAAGCATGCAAAACCCTGTTTACAATTATTCTTTACAAGGTTTGTATCAGGTTGTTTTAACGGTGACCACTGAGAATGGCTGCTCCAATTCAATTACCATCCCTGTTCAGGTATTTCCTGCTCCTACTGCAGCTTTCGACTACACAACCAATGCCTGTGCAAACGGAACCGTTTCGTTCCAGGATAGATCGTCGAGCTACATGGGTGCCATTACCTCATGGGAATGGGAGTTTGAACCCGGATATACTTCATCATTACAAAATCCTTACCATATCTTCTATCACACCGACAGCTGCTATAATGTAAGGCTGGTGGTAACCGATATGCGCGGATGCACCGATACGTTGATTCAGCAGGTTTGTATCCCCGCAGGACTGGAAGTTGCTATCGACTTTACCACTACCTGCCATGGCGACAGCACCTGGTTTAACCCGGTGGTCGTAGCCCCGGCAGGTGATTCTCTGGTATTCTTCAACTGGAATTTCGACGATCAGAGTTCTGGGGTAAACAATACCTCTTCGATTAGAAATCCTGCACATTACTATCAGACTCCGGGAACTTATATGGTTTCACTCATAACCCGTGACGAAAATAATTGCGAAACAACCATTTACCAGAGCGTTGAAGTAGAACCACTGCCGATGCCTTCGTTTAGTTATACTGCCGGTTCGTGCGACAGCACCATATACTTTACCGATATGTCGAATGGGAATGGTCAGACCATTGCCCAATGGATTTGGAACTATGGAGATGGCAGTGTTGATACATTGTACGCTGCTCCGGCCGATACCAGCCATTTCTACCTTACCTCAGGTGTGTTTGATGTAAGTCTGACTACAGTTACTGTAAATGGTTGTCAGGCCACCTACTCATTGAACGTCGACCGTATGCCATGTATTACAGCCAACTTTACCCAAACTGATACCCTTATCTGCGAGCGTCATATACTCACGTTTGCCGATAACTCGGTTTGCGGCAATCCGATCAACACCTGGAACTGGAACTTTGGTGATGGTGATACCCTTGTTTACCACGCTGCTCAGCCAACAGTTACACATATCTATCAGCTAAGCGGTACCTACAGTGTACGTTTGGTTGTTTCAACTACCGTTGCCGGCAAAGTTGTGAGCGATACTATTTCGCAAACAGTAAAAGTGCTTGCCTCACCCGTTGCTGCGTTTGATGTAGCCGATGTTTGCCTCAACCAGAATACCATATTTGCCGATATGTCGACCTGGGCCGAAGCAAAAATTGAACATTGGAGCTGGGATTTTGGCGATTTGCAATCGGTATTCGATACTACCAGCATCCGCAATCCTGCCTATATGTATACCCGTCCGGGCAGCTATACTACTTCTCTTACCATTATAAACGAATATGGATGTTCAGACACCATAAGCCATACCCATCGGGTAAATCATTTACCAGAAGCACGGTTTGACTACACACTGGCCTGTCAGAACAACCATACCTTCTTTACTGATTTAAGTGATAGTGCTGATGCATCTATTAATCAATGGTGGTGGAGATTCAGCGATTCAACACATATGCTTGGACTTGCCGGAGTTAAGAACCCCAATTTCATTTTTGAACAAACCGGGAATTATGATGTGGAGCTTATCATTGTGGATGGGAACGGGTGTACCGACACAACCATGCAAAAATTGACAGTTAATCCTAAACCTACAAGTGCATTCTCAATTACCGAAAACTTTGAGAATACACAGGGCAGGGTGTTGTTTACCAACGGATCTGTCGGTGCCAGCGCCTATCAGTGGGATTTCAGCACAGGTACCCTCTCATTTGAAATTGATCCTGTGGTTGATTTCCTCAACGAAGGAAGTTATGACATCAGTTTGGTTACCTTGAACGAATACGGGTGTCCTGATACCCTAACGATGGAATACAACCTGATGTTCAAAGGCTTGTGGGTGCCCAATGCATTCTCACCCGGCAACCCGAATTCGGCAGTACATCTGTTCAAACCAGTGGGTATTAACCTGCAGAGCTACACCATAGAAGTGTACGACACCTGGGGAAATATACTCTGGACATCAAGCGAACTGGATGCCAATGGCTCACCTGCCGAAGGCTGGGACGGATCATTCAACGGTAATATGACGCAACAGGATGTGTATATGTGGAAAGCCTGGGCTGTATTTAAAGATGGTACCATCTGGCAGGGCAACAGCGTTGGCAACAACACCAACCTGCAGCAAACGCCCTATGGAACTGTAACACTTATCCGGTAAACCTGCAACCAATCATCAACTCTGAAAAATCAATTGTCATGAAAACTATACGGATTGCCCTGCTTATATCATTTGCGTGCCTGCTCATAACACAGGCAAAGGCTCAGGATCCACTGTTCTCGCAATTTTACAATAACCCGGTTTATTACAATCCCGGATCAGTAGGTCTCACTCCCGGATTACGGGCCAGGTTCACCGTGCGCGACCAATGGCCACAACTACCTGCCGACCTGCGCAATTATGCCTTTAGCATGGATTTTGCCGAACGCGACATTCCCGGATCCGGAGGAATCGGGCTATTGGTAATGTCAGACAACGCCGGCACGGGCTATCTTAAAACTTCAACAGTAGGTTTATCTACTGCTGTGAGGATTCCGTTGCAGGACAATATGGTTTCTCAGGTTGGTATCATGACCTCGTTCGTTCAGAAAAGGCTCAACTGGGATAATCTGGTTTTTACTGACCAGCTTAACCCGGTGTATGGCAATATTTACGAAAGCAGTTTCGAAATCCCCAATGCAGGTAATATATTTTATCCTGACTTTGCCTGTGGGGGTGTTTTCCGCTTTACTGAAAGCAGCAATACTTTCAGTGCTATTCAGGGAACGTTTGGATTGGCAGTTCACCACCTTTTCAGGCCGAATGAATCATTTATCGGTCTTGCATCGCCCCTGCCCCGCAAACTGGCAATAACCGGCGATCTGGTTTTTGAAATTGATGGCGATAATGATAAACTTTATTTCCAACGGGTTGAAAGCAACAAGCACACATTTAAGGTTAATCCTGGGTTTATTTACGAGCGCCAGGCCGATTTTAAAACCTACGCTGTTGGACTTAACGTACTAAAATCAGCCATTTACACAGGTGTTTGGTTCCGCAACCGTACTACTGAATTGGCCAAATCAAACGACCTGATATTCATGCTTGGAATTAATGCTCCTTTTACCAGCAATACCCGCATGAAAATTAACTATACCTACGACTTTGTACTTACTGAGATCAGAACAGCCACCGGGTGCTCACACGAAATAACCATTTCGATTGAGCTCGACGACTTCAACATGTTTACCAGAGGCTCAAGCCGCGGCGGATTCGGTTTCTCAACCCGCAACCGCCGCTCGATGGAAGAACTGCAATGTTGCCCGTTCTGACAAAGATATGCGATCCCCCCGACCATTGATTCTGAAATGGTTTTCGCAAAAAGAGCCCCTTCTCAGGGGCTTTTTACTTTTATTATAAGTAAGTATGGGAAATTGTTACAAATCGTAACCAAAACGTTTTAATTGCTGAGAATCGTCGCGCCAGTCTTTGCTCACCTTAACGCGCAAATCCAGAAATACTCTGGCTTCAGCAAACTCCTCAATATCCTTGCGTGCGGCCATTCCCAGTCCTTTGATTGATTTACCATTATGGCCAAGAATAATCGCTTTTTGCGATTCACGCGCAACAAAGATGGTGGCTAAAATATGGGTAATATTCTCCTTCTCCTTATATTCATCCACAACAACCTCAACCGAATAAGGTATCTCCTGTTTAAAATAAAGCAAAATCTTTTCACGGATTATTTCTGACACAAAAAAACGCATTGATCGGTCGGTGAGTTCATCCTTGGGATAATATTCAGGCGAAACCGGCAGCTTTTCGATAATAGTATCAAACACTCGATCGAGGTTAAAACGGTGCAAAGCCGATACCGGAATTACGATGGCTGCAGGAAACCTTTGCTCAAATTCAGCAATAAGGGTCAGCACTTCAGCCTGTTCGCACAAATCAATTTTATTGAAAACGAGGATTACCGGCTTACTCAATGCATTGAGCCTGGCCACAAAAGCATCTTCGAAAGGTTCGTCACCCTTCTCGGTCACTAGCAAAAACACATCGGCATCCTCCATGGCCGAATCAACAAATTTCATCATCGATTCATGCAGTTTATAATGAGGTTTTACGATGCCCGGGGTGTCACTGTAAACAATTTGAAAATCATCGCCATTTACAATGCCCATGATACGATGCCTTGTCGTTTGCGCCTTTGATGTTATAATCGAAAGCTTTTCACCCACCAGTGCATTCATAAGGGTGGATTTTCCCACATTGGGATGGCCAATGATGTTAACGAAACCCGACTTATGTTCCATATAAATTTTATAATAATTAAATTTGCACAGCAAAGAAACAAAATATATCTTTGCAGCCCGGTTCAAAAGATCGGAAACACACACTGCGGGGTGGAGCAGAGGTAGCTCGTTGGGCTCATAACCCAAAGGTCGTAGGTTCGAATCCTGCCCCCGCTACACAGTTTTAAAACAGCAAAGGCCTTGATTACAAGGCTTTTGCTGTTTTAATGCACTCGCTTCAGGAAGTGCAATGCGCTTCTGATGTTACTTAATTATTTTTATTATGTCGAATATTCTTGCAATTGTTGGGCGACCCAACGTTGGTAAATCAACCCTCTTTAACCGTCTCACAGGCGAACGATCAGCCATTGTTGACCCAACCAGCGGCGTTACCCGCGACCGGCACTATGGCACCGCCGACTGGAACGGCATAGATTTTTCGGTAATTGATACCGGAGGTGTGGTTATTGGCAGCGACGATGTTTTTGAAGACGCCATCCGTAAACAGGTTGAGCTAGCCATGGAAGAAGCTGACGCCATTATTTTTATGGTTGATGTAAAAGATGGGGTATCGCCACTCGACGAGGATGTTGCCGACCTAATCCGGAAATCGCCAAAAAAAGTATTTCTGGTTGCCAATAAGGTGGATAACTCATACAGAAGCGCTGATGCAGTGGAGTTTTATGCACTGGGATTCGAAAAAATTTACGAAATCTCGGCAATCAATGGCAGCGGTACCGGTGAATTGCTCGACGATGTAGTTAAGGTGTTTGAAGCCGAAGTTATTGTTGAATTACCCGATTTGCCCAAAATTGCCTTTGTAGGCAGGCCAAATGTTGGAAAATCGTCGATGATTAATGCCTTGCTCGGCGACGAGCGTAACATTGTTACACCCGTTGCCGGAACTACCCGCGACTCAATTTATACACGCTACAATAGTTTCGGGTTCGATTTTTTGCTCGTTGATACTGCAGGTTTGCGCAAAAAGGGTAAGGTTACCGATAATATTGAATTTTATTCGGTAATGCGCTCGATACGTGCGATTGAGAATGCCGATGTTTGCGTAGTTATGCTTGATGCAACCCAGGGAATCGAAAGTCAGGATATCAACATTTTTGCGCTGGCTCAAAAAAACCATAAAGGCATAGTGGTGGTGGTAAACAAGTGGGACCTTGTTGAAAAAGAAACCAACACCCACAAGGATTTTGAGCAACTAATCCGCAGCCGCATTGCTCCGTTTACCGATGTTCCAATTATTTTTACCTCGGTCATAAACAAACAGCGCATCCATAAAGCTCTTGAAACAGCAAAAAAGGTCTACGATGCGCGCACGCAAACCATTCCTACCCGCAAACTGATGGACATTATGCTTCCGATAGTTACGGAAACACCTCCGCCGGCTGTAAAAGGAAAATTTGTGAAGGTAAAGTACATCACACAACTTAAGCTTGCTTATCCGGCATTTGTTTTCTTTTGTAATATGCCCCAGTATGTAGCCGACCCTTACAAGCGATTTGTTGAGAACCGCATGCGTGAACAATTTGATTTTAACGGAGTTCCAATCGAAATTTTCTACCGGCAAAAATAACCCAATGGCCGACGAATTGCGCATTGATAAATGGCTGTGGGCCGTAAGGATTTTCAAAACCCGCACTTTGGCCGGTGATGCCTGCAGAGCCGGAAAGGTGAAAATGGATGGTTTCGCAGTTAAACCATCGCGTATTCTCAAAATTGGCGATATAATTTCTGTTAGCATCGGGCCGCTCAATAAAAAGGTAAAAGTGATTGCGCTGGCACATAACAGGGTATCGGCAAAACTTGTTCCCGGTTTGCTCGAAGACCTTACTCCGCCTGAAGAGTATGAACGTATTAAATTTATGCAGGAATTAAATGCCGAAAAACGCGACCGTGGAACCGGCCGACCTACCAAGAAGGAACGCCGGCTGATTGACCGGCTGAAAGGTCCTGGTGACGTTAATGCGTGAACAGGGATTTCTTTTTTTACAAAAACGCAAGAAAGTCGGGTAAAAGTAAAAGTGAACTAGCCAAATACTACAACCCCAGCCGATACGATACTTTTATCAGAAAAACATTGTGGGGATAAATTGTGGTAAGGTGATCCAGATCAAGGCCCGGATGAAACTGCCCGATGCTTAACCCATCTGAACGATTTTGCGACCATACCAGATAGACTGACGAACCTGGCCTGTACTCCCATCGGATTACAAGATTTGACAAAAAGTAAAAAGCGTTAAAGTCGGGCTTATAGAAAGAATAATCGGCAGATCCGTCAGTATTTTCATCTATTGAAAACAGTTCATCATCAGCCGAATAGGAAATCTGTTGTTCATTAAACGTTACAAAACGATCCGTGAATAAACCGGCATCAGGATGGGTTATCATCTTGTAATCACTGTATTTACCGGCCGAGATAAACGGCTGACCGTAATATTGCACGGTTAAATCGGGCGAAAGCCCAATATTTATCCTAACTGGTATTCCAAGTGTTTGTTGCGAAAGTGAAGCAAAAATGTATCTTGGCTCGCCCAACATGCTTGTTTCATCAACATATTGCAAAAGTGTGGCGTTGCTGTTATAAAAAGGCATGAGCGAAACATTAACTGCATTAGCAGGGGCCCAGGTAAGGTCAAGTCCAAAGGAATAAAAATGACCTGATGCATCATCGCTGGCATATCTGTTTGCATTGATTCCAGCTGAAAATTTTCTGGATGGATCGGTTGATAAATAGCCCCAAAAATTAAACCCACCGGGCATCAGCATTGATGGGCCGCCCCGAAGCTCTCCGTTTGAGCGGCCGATCATGTCGCGGTTGGCCCCGGCTGATAAATTCCACATGTTCTTAAAGGCTGCATGAACATTTATATTTCCGCCTGAATAGGTGTTAGTAAGCCCAAAATCCCAACCGCTCCACTGGTTAAAGTTTAAACTAATTTCTTTGAAGATGCTGAAAGGCTTATAATACCGGTATCCAACCCAAATTACCTGAAAAATATCGTCGGTGCGACGCTGAAATCCTGCATCATTTATTTCGAATCCGGGCGACCGCCAGTTTATCCAGGTGGTATAGCGCCAATGCCCTTTCCCTGCTTTGCCAAACTCAACAATTCCGGCATGACCTGCCAGTGAAGTACGTGTTGGGTCGAAATGCACATAATCAGCATCGGGTCGCTGAAAATACCGGGCCGAAGATTTCTGGGTTTCCTGCAGGGTGAGTGAATCACCAGCCACATAACTAAACAGGGTTTTCAAATTCAGATAGTAGGTGCGGTCTTTCCAGGTATGCGAAAAATCAATACCCCCGCTATAAGCCGAACGATGGAGTAGCTGGGTGCACGCATCATTGCTATTGCGGTTCACTGCTGTAAACATACCACCAATCCGCGTAGTTCCCTGATTGAAATCCTTTTGAACCCTGTTAATAAAATAATTTGTAAGGGGCTCTGCCTCAATGCGCTGATCGATTTTCTGTGATATAACTCTGGCAAATTCGCGTGCAGTTACTGACTCGAGTGTGCCGACCGACCACCCATTGCGGGTTTTACCGGTTAGCTTAAAGGCTCCCAGAATGGTAGTATTTTTAGGCACATCAGCGTAATCAAAAGCGGAAAGATCGCGTTGAGGCGAACGACCTATGCGGCGTGAATAGAAAAGATTATCGCTCGACCGGTCGTTATCGCCTGGTGTTACACCAAAACTTAGAATATTACGACCCTCAACAAAAAAGGGTCTTTTTTCTTCAAAATACGACTCAAAGGCAGTTAGATTTACCTCAGAGGGGTCAGCTTCAACCTGTCCGAAATCTGGATTTATAGTGAAATCGAGAATCATGTTGTTGGTTATGCCAATCTTACCATCGAGGCCGGCTGATAATTCAGATGATTTACCAGTACTGAAAGGATTCTCCGGATCGGCTTTATATCTTTCAGCAGAAGCAACTCCGTAAGGCATTAATTCAATCTGACGTTTTGGGGCAATTCCGTCCAAGCCTGTCAAAGTTCCAAAGTTGCTGACCCATGTGGGTGCATCACGTGGGATCGGCTGCCAGATATCAACCTCATCGTAGCGTTTCATATACCTGAGTACCTGTAGTCCCCAGCTATAATGACCGGCTTTTGAAAACCTGAGCTGGCTCAGCGGAATTTTCAATTCAGCAGTCCAGCCGTTTGCATCCACCGAAGTAGCAGCATTCCACATGGCATCCCACGAAAAATCCTCGCCATTGCCCGCATCAGATACAATGCCATCGGCCTTTACACCAGCAGCTGTTACAAAAAAGAAAAAAGCCGTTGTTTTATCGTAATAGCTGTCAAATTGTATCCCGGCAAGGTCTCCCTCTACTTCGTCGCGCCGTGATAACCTGCGGCTGATTTTTAAAGGATCAGTTTCCTGCATTCTGAAAGCAACATAAATATGGTCATTATCGTACATGATGCAGAAACTGGTCTTCTGTGAAGCCGGTTGCCCCTCAAGCGGTTTTTGCTGCACAAAATCCGACGCCCAATGACTGGCATCCCATTCTCCCTCATTAAGCTTGCCATCAATTACGGGAGGTGTAACTGTAACCTTTGCCGGCTCATATGATTTCACCTGAATCTGGCTATTAACCATTAAATGGAGCAAAACAAGGGAAAGTAGAATAGTAAGAAAACGCATGGGAAAAAGTTTGGTAGCTAAAAGACGGAGGAAAAACCGATTTGTTACATAAAAATCATGCCATTCGCTAAAACACAGTTTTTCAAATATTTACCATGCAGCTCACACCTCTTTCTGGCCGAAAATGAAATATTGGTGTGCGATAATGTACATAAGAAATTCAATTCATTATAAATCAATTGAAGAGCAAGGTGGTTTTAACCTTTAAAGAAGAATAAATTAAATCTCATTAATTCTTAGAACCAACCCTTTAAGATACTCTCCTTCAGGATGAAAAATGCTTACCGGATGGTCGGATGAGTGGCCCATGTGATGCAGGATTCTGGCATCCTTCCCTGCTTCGAGGGCAGCGGATAAGGCCATTGATGTAAACATATCTCTATTGATGGCCTGTGAACAGGAGAACGTAAACAAAAGGCCGCCGGGTTTAATTTTGCGCATGGCAGTTGCGTTAATATAACGGTAGCCCTGCAATGCCTTGTGACGGTCGGCATGGCGCTTGGCAAAGGCCGGCGGATCAAGTACAATGATTTCAAAATCATCGGGCATGCCGGCTAGATACGCCTTTGCATCGTCAACAACCGACTGATGGGGAGCCCCATCGAGTCCGTTCAGCTTCAGGTTGCTATTCAGCAATTCAATGGCTTTTTTTGAGCTATCGATGGATGTAACATGCTGAGCACCTGCAGTAAGAGCATAAACCGAAAATCCACCGGTATAGCAAAAAGCATTCAGCACTTTGCGTCCGCTTGCATACTGTGCCAGTAAGGCGCGGTTATCGCGCTGATCGAGAAAGAAACCGGTCTTTTGCCCTTCTTTGAAATCAATCGCAAAGCGGCGCCCGTTTTCGAGAATCTCTGCTGCCTCAGAATGGCCAACCAGGAAACCATCTCCCTCAGATTGTATCCCCGATTTTCCGAGCGCTTCGGAGCTTTTATCATAAACAGCATTCAGATTAGCCCCCAAAACCAATTGGAGCGCATCAGCAATATGATGCCTGGCAAGATACATGCCTGTGCTATGGGCCTGTATAACAGCGACACCATTATAATAATCTACGATTAATCCCGGTAACCCATCCCCTTCACTGAATACCAGCCTGTATGCGTTGCTATTGCCCTGTAGGGTAAAACCCAAATACTGCCTCAAACTGAAGGCTTCTGCAATTTTGAATTTCCAAAAGTCATCCCGAGGTCGCTGAGGACCGAAATGAAATAATTTAACTGCAATAGTTCCGGTACAGGCATGCCCTGTAGCCAGGTAAATACCCTGGTAGTCTACAACGTCAACAATATCACCATCCTCTGGCCGCCCTTCAACTTTGAGTATTGCCCCTGAAAACACCCATGGGTGATAGCGTTTGATGGCTTCATCACGACCCCTGCCCAGAACAATTTTTGCTGTTGCCTGCATATACTAAGTTTATGCAAAGGTAAGGTTTACAAGCGGCCAACCAAATTCTGATTGAATGCCTTGACACCATATACCGGGCTTTGTGAGGCAAACTCCAAATTTTACTAACTTTATGCACAAATTCACGCTTATCTTCCTATGAAACAATTGCGCATTATCGCTGCCATAATCCTGGCATTTGCTGCATTGCAGCTGCACTCTCAGGCCCAAAACCGACAGTTTAAGTCAATCAGGGCCCTCGACGAATCAATAGAGCTGATGGTAAGCGACGGAAGGTATCTGATTACACCCTTAGATGATTTTATTGTTCATACCGTTTTTTATCCTGATGGCAAATTACTGAACGATTTCTCCTTTGCAGCTGATATGAAATCAACCCATGTTGATTTCACCCTGGTTGAAGAGGGGAACAGTATTATAGTTAAATCAGCCGGTATAAATATTAAGATCACAAAGAACCCGTTTTCGCTGGCCTATCTTTTTAACGATCAGCAGATTTTATGTGAGAACCGTGGATTTGTACAAAGCGATTCACTTCAACTGCTGAATTTTTCAATTGATAAAAATGAGGTGCTTTACGGAGGCGGAGCCAGAGTGCTTGGAATGAACCGGCGCGGAAACAGGCTGATGCTTTACAATCGTGCTCATTATGGCTATGAAACGCGATCTGAACTCATGAATTATACCATGCCGGTGTATGTATCTTCAAAAAAGTATGCTGTGCTGTTCGACAACGCCAGCCTGGGCTACCTCGATCTCGACAGCCATCAAACCAATGAAATTACGTATGAAACCATTGACGGCACTCCAAACTACTTTGTAATTGCCGGTAACACATGGTATCAGCTAACTGATCAGTTCACCAGGCTCACAGGGCGTCAGCCATTGCCTCCACGCTGGGCTTTTGGCAATTTCAGCAGCCGCTTTGGATATCATTCTCAGAAAGAAACTGAACAAACGGTTGGCAAATTTTTTAAGGATAAGATTCCGCTTGATGCTGTAATTATTGACATTTACTGGTTTGGAAAAGAAATTAAAGGTACCATGGGCAACCTTGACTGGTACCGCGATAGTTTCCCCAACCCCGGGCGGATGATCAGAAAATTCGAAAGGAAAGGCGTAAAAACTATCCTGGTAACAGAACCTTTTATACTTACTACTTCAAACCGTTGGAACGAAGCGGTTGACAAAAGCGTTTTGGCTACCGACGGCAACGGAAATCCGTTTACCTATGATTTTTATTTTGGCAACACCGGGCTCATTGATATTTTTGACCCAAAAGCCCGCGCCTGGTTCTGGGATATTTACAGCAATCTGACCAATCAGGGAATAGGTGGCTGGTGGGGAGATTTGGGAGAGCCTGAAGTTCATCCTCCGGCATTGCATCATATCAATGGCACGGCCGATCAGGTACATAACGCCTATGGGCATGAGTGGTGCAAAATGATTTATGAGGGGTACCGCAACGATTTTCCCAAGCAGCGCCCTTTTATCCTTATGCGGGCCGGTTTTGCCGGATCACAGCGTTACGGCCTCATTCCATGGAGCGGTGATGTAAGCCGAAGTTGGGGCGGTTTGGTTCCGCAACCCGAAATTTCGCTACAAATGGGCCTGCAGGGGATCGCTTATATGCATTCCGATTTGGGCGGATTTGCAGGTGGCGATACCATCAACAACGAATTATTTACGCGGTGGCTTCAGTATGGCGTTTTTCAGCCGGTTTTCAGGCCACATGCCCAGGAGCATATCCCCGCAGAACCGGTTTTTCAGAATGAAGTCACCAAATCACGGGCCCGCGAAGCCATCAATCTGCGCTACCGTATGATGCCCTATAATTATAGCATGGCATTCGAAAATAACCAGAATGGCAAGCCGCTGATGATGCCTCTCTTTTTTATTGACGACAACAATCGGCTTTTAACCTATGATTCTGCGTATATGTGGGGCGATGCCTTTTTGGTTTCGCCGGTGAAAGCACCTGGTATCAAAACGCAGCAAATCTATCTGCCCAAAGGTTTTACCTGGACAGATTTTTACTCAGGTGATAACTACCCCGGTGGTCAGGACATTTTAGCTAACCTTGTTCAGAGCCATATTCCTATATATATTAAAGGAGGTTCTTTTATCCCAATGACTAAAAATGCCCATGCTGCATCAGACTATGCAATCGATCCTTTTGAGATGCACTACTATGCTGACACTTTGCAGAATTTCAGCCATTATCATTTATACAACGACGATGGCTCCACGCCAAATGCCTTTGAAAAAGGCGATTTTGAATTGATGGAATTTACAGCTACCCGAGATAATACAAGTCTTAATTTTGAATACCGGCAAACACGTTCAGGAGGCAGATTCATAAAAGCCAGGCATCATTTTCCGCTTATCATTCATAACCTCGGGCGCAAACCTATGGGAATAAGGTTTGGAAATTCGACGCTTAGTCCGGCCAAATGGACATGGGATGAACAAAAACATTTGCTCACCGTGCCGGCCATGTGCGACGCCAATGGCCAAAAGTTCGAAATAATCCTTTAAATATTGTATTAATGTCATCATTTTCAAGACACAATTAATACTATTTTTGCACCTGGATAAAAACAAAAATCAAGCAATATGAAAAAACTGATTTTCATTGCATTAGCCATTCCTTTTCTGTTTTCATGCAACAATAGAAAAAAGGAATACGAAGCACTTCAGGCACGTTACGATAGTGTGCTCACCCTGGGATTTACCAAAGACACTACCATTCTGAGTTATGTTGAAACATTCAATTCAATCCAAAAAAACCTCGACTCAATAAAGCAGGCCGAAATGCTTATTACCAAAAGTACCGCCACTGATGGTGAGTTGCAACCCGACCAAAAAGAACAAATTAACCGTGATATCAATCTCATCTATGAAATGCTGCAAAAAAACAAGCAAGCCATAGCTGAGATGAAATCAAAACTAAAAAAATCAAATGCCAAGGTTACTGCACTCGAGCAAATGGTTGACCGCATGACCCGTCAAATTGAAGAAAAAGATGGCGAAATTGCCCAACTGCGCGACCAACTTGAGAAAATGAATATTCAGATTGAGATTTTGAATACCAATGTTGAAAATCTAAGCGCCGAAAGTCAGGCTAAATCACAAACCATCAGCGAGCAAACCGACGCACTGAATACTGCCTATTACGTACTCGGAACCCGTAAAGAGCTGCAAAGTGAAAATATCATCACCCGTGAAGGTGGCTTTGTGGGCATTGGCAAAAACAACAAGCTTAAAGATGACTTTAACCGCGATTATTTTACCAGGGTTGATATCACTAAACTTAGGTCAATTCCGGTACTTAAAAAGAAAGCCACCATTATTACTTCACATCCGAGCCAATCATACAGAATTTATGGTGACAAATCGGTTGACAGCATCGTAATCAAAAACGCCAGAGACTTCTGGAGCACATCAAAATATCTTGTTATTATAGTTGAATAGCATTTCATTTTAACACCAAAAGAGGCTACCCGAAAGGTAGCCTCTTTTGGTATCTGCTTGTTTTACAACAATAAAAGTTTACTGCATTTCGGGGCTGGTATCGTAATTAATTTCCTTATCCTTCACCCCGTTTTCATCATAAAAGGTCCAGATACCAGACCTTTTACCCATATTAAAGTTGCCTTCGTAGTATTTTTTACCATTTTGATAATAAACTGTACGCCTGCCATGGCTTTCGCCCTTTACAAAGTTGCCTTCACTCCATAATTGTCCGTTGTCGTACCATGATGCCCAACGCCCATCGCGTAACTCATCTTTGTATTCACCTTCAATAAACTTCTTCCCATTAGGATGATAGGTGGTTTCTTTAATCAGTATTTCTTTACCTCCTTTTTTTAGGTATGTTTTTTCTGATTTAAGGTTGCCATTATCGTATTTTTCCTGCTTTACATTGGTTCTTGTGCAGGCAATAGTTGATACAATCAAGATGATTGTTGCAAGCCTGATAGTTTTTCTAATCATATGTGGTTAGGTAAATTTAGCGGTTAAAAAACAGGCGCTGCCCCATTTGTGATTCATCAAATTGTTGATTGTGCCAGGCCAGATGGCCATTAACAAAGGTATGAGTAACGCGGGTACTGAAAATCTGGCCTTCGAAGGGCGACCAACCACATTTATACAGGATATTTTGCGGAGTTACCATCCATTCCGAATCGGGATCAACAATTACAAGGTCGGCGAAATAACCCTGCCGTATAAACCCTCTGCGATCGACATTGAATATGCGCGCCGGTGCATGACACATTTTTTCGACAACCAGTTCAGGCGAAAAAATCTCTTTCCGGCACATCTCGAGCATGGCTGCCAGACTATGCTGAACCAGCGGCCCACCCGAAGGACAACTTAAATATGCTGCTGATTTTTCATCCAGTGTATGGGGTGCATGGTCTGTAGCTATAACATCAATGTTACCGTCTATAACAGCCTGTTGCAAAGCCTGCCTGTCAGCTGCAGTTTTTATAGCAGGGTTCCATTTAATGCGCGAGCCAAGCATACCATAATCCTGATCAGAAAACCACAAATGGTGTACACAGGCTTCGGCAGTAATCCTTTTGCTCCCATCAGAAGCTGAGTCGCTCAGCAAATCCATTTCATCGGCTGTTGATAAATGTAAAATATGCAGCCGTGTATTGTATTTGCGTGCAAGCTGTACAGCCAGTGAGCTGGATTTTAAACAAGCTTCGCGGCTGCGGATGTTAGGATGCTCACTTACAGGAATTTTATCGCCAAAAGTCGATTTATAGGCAGCTGTGTTTTCGCGTATTGTTGTTTCATCTTCGCAGTGAACAGCTACCAGAGTCGGGGCATGTTTAAAAATACCATCGAGGGTCGCCGGATTATCAACCAGCATATTACCGGTTGATGCTCCCATAAAAACCTTGATTCCGCATACTGTGCGCGGATCGGTGCGAACCACTTCCATCAGGTTATCGTTCGAAGCACCCATATAAAACGAATAGTTGGCCAGCGATTTTTGGGCAGCCATTCGGTATTTTTGCTCGAGTAAATCCAGGGTAAGGGTATTTGGAATGGTATTGGGCATTTCCATGAACGAAGTCACCCCTCCGGCAACTGCAGCGCGGCTTTCGGTATATAAATCACCTTTGTGTGTGAGGCCCGGGTCGCGAAAATGTACCTGATCGTCGATGATACCCGGAATTAGCCATTTGCCTGAAGCATCTATAATCTCAGCACCTTCGGCCGCTTCGGTACCTAAAAGTTGCTGATGCCCTCCGATTACTGTACGGATAATTCCATTGCTGATGAGCACGCTTCCAATAAATGAATGCCCTTCGTTGATAATGGTGGCACCGTGAATAAGGTACTTGGTTTTCATATTTCAGCCCCGGATATTTGCTCCTTAAAGCATTGCAAAGGTACGAATAAAAAAGGCAGTTTCAAAGGCCTGTAAATGCCGGTGAGTGAAATTAAACACTCGGGGAATGAGACCTAAAAAATGGAATATACCGGCAAATTAATTTGCTTTTCGCGGGCGGATGCGCTTAAACCTGAGCTGAATCACTCCAAAAATAGCTTCCTTAAAGATACCTCTGCTCATTTTTGATTCACCTTCGGTTCGGTCGGTAAAAATAATGGGCACTTCCTGAATTTTGAAGCCAAGTTTCCAGGCAGTATATTTCATTTCAATCTGAAATGCATAGCCTGTAAATTTGATACGGTTGAAATCGATGGTTTCGAGAAGTTTACGCTTATAGCATTTAAATCCGGCTGTGGTATCCATCACCTTCATACCGGTAATCATGCGTACATAATAAGAAGCGAAATACGACATCAGCACCCTGCCCATTGGCCAGTTTACCACATTAACGCCTTTAATATAACGCGATCCAATGGCAACATCAGCACCCTGATTGGCGCAGGCATCATAGAGCTTAAGCAAATCATCGGGATTATGTGAAAAATCGGCATCCATTTCAAAAATAAAACCATAACCACGGGCCAGTGCCCATTTAAAGCCATGAATGTAAGCTGTTCCCAAACCGAGTTTGCCTTTCCGCTCTTCGATGTGCAAACGGTCAGGAAATTCCTTCATCAGGTTTTTTACGATGGCTGCAGTACCGTCGGGCGAATTATCTTCGACAATCAGTACATCAAATTCATGGTTAAGCGAAAACACCTTACGGATGATACGTTCGATATTCTCTTTTTCGTTAAAGGTTGGAATTACAACCAGGCTGTCCTTCACACTTCAGATTTTAATGAGCGAAAATAAAACAAAAACTGATTTTCAGTTACCTAAAAGTTGTTAAAAACCAAAATCTGTTTATACACAAAATTTTACTTTTGTTTTGAGAGAATAATATAGGCCGGTAAATGATCACTGTAGCCACCAAGATAATTTTTGCCGGCAAAGGTGCGTAGCGGGCAACCTGCATATTTGCCTTGCTGTTCGAACATATAATCGGCTTTAAATACACCGGCTTTCAAAAATTTCCACGATGGTCCTACAGGATTAACCATTGCTTCGGAAACAATAATCTGGTCAAAAAGATTCCATACACCCCGGTATTGCAATGATCCTGTTCCGGTGGTAAGCAATTGCCACATTGGATTATACAAATCGCGGCTACCCAATTCATCAACCGAGGCCCTGGCACCCAGCACTTTGCTCACGCTACTATCAGCAGGATCGTCGTTTAGATCGCCCATTACTACAATCGAAGCTTTTTCAAAGTGCTGCATTAGCGAATCGCACAAATGTTTGGTGAGTCGGGCTGCAGCTGCCCTGTATTCGGTTTTGCTGCGGCGTGATGGCCAGTGGTTAACAATCACACTAAGCGTTTTACCTGCCAGTTTACCGGTAACTACCAGCTGATCGCGTGTTCTGAAAGCTGAATCAAAACTAACCTTTAACCTGTTTGATGTTGTGGAAAGTGGCTTAAAAAGTCTGGGATTGTACAAAAGTGCTACATCAATACCACGCTGATCTGGCGAATCGAAATGGATAATCGCATATCCTGATTTGTCCAACGGAGGAGTATGTATCAGATCTTCAAGAACCTGTCGGTTTTCGACTTCTGCCAAACCAATGATTGCAGGCCCCGAACCAGTTTCTTCGTTTCCGATAGATGCAATTACCCGAGCCTGGTTCACCAGCTTATGCCGGTAACGGGTGTTGGTCCATTTCAGAGGGCTTTGTGGTAAAAACTCTTCATCATCCACATTGGGATCGTTAATGGTGTCGTATAAATTCTCAAGATTATAAAATGCAATGGCGATCGGTTGTAGCATACCCTTTTGGGCTAACCCCTGCACGGAAAATACTAAATTGATAAACAGAAAACAGTAAAATGAAAGTAAAGCAATGCGGCGCATAATTATTTTGCGGAAATAAGTTTGGGTAATTTGTTGCTGAAAACCGGGGCAAATATAAGACTATTATATGATTACCATTGACTAAGGCCAAACCTTTATTAAACTACATGCATTTGATCAGAAATAGGCAGCTGCGTTTTCATGATAATGGCAGTAGGTTCACATTTGCACAACCTTTTCATCAATAAATTAGCAATGCTAATCGCAGGATTTTTGAAAGCATTTTAGCGGGTAACTATAATCTGTTTTTGATAGTAGTAATTAAGCATCGTGTTAAATTATCAAAGCATTTAAAACCATGTATACTTAATCATTTTAGTTTATTTTAAAAGTATCTGAGCCATATTTAAGTTAAAATTATAACGTACTAAAATGAAAAGATAATACTTCAGGCACATCACATTGAAAAAAAAGAACTATTCTGCTTGCACCCAGCAGCTTTTAATAGACTTAAACAGGGCAATAAGGCATAAAAAACCTCACAAATTAATTGCCTCAAACCTATGGCATTCTAAAAATAACTTGTAGTTTTGTTCCTTGAATAATAGCCTCTGGCTAAATTTTGAATTTGAGAATCAACCAATAAAAAAACATATGAAAGCATTTTTACCTTCAATGATGTTATTTCTTACAACGCTCTTTGTTGCTGCCCAAACTCCAACTGACCTGTTCTTTTCTGAATACATAGAAGGAAGCGGAAACAACAAAGCGCTTGAAATTTACAACCCGACAAATCAAACCATTGACCTGAATAATTATTATGTATTGCGTTTCAGCAATGGAAATTCAACATTTGCCGAAGGTGGAGCCACACATCTGAGCGGAACCATCGAACCCTATAAGACATTCGTGCTTGTAAACGGGCAAACCACCTCCACTCCTACTTCACCCGCATGCAGCCCAGTATTGCAGGCTTTGGCCAATCAGTTGGATGGTGTTTATCCGGCTCCAACCTATATGAATGGCAACGATGCCATCGCACTTGTTAAAACGCCCGGTGGTGTTGCACCCAATGCTGATATGTCGAATGTTACTTCTGTCGACCTTTTCGGACAAATCGGTCAGGGTGCTGCCATTGCAGCTGAAACCGGATGGTCGTACGTAAAGGACTCTACACTAACCTACAATGGCTCTACCGGAACTCCGGTAACCGGCAAGGTAATCAATTATATAGTGCAGAAATATGCCACCGATGGCACAACCTACGGCCCATTCTGGATGTCATGGTCATCAGATCATTCGCTTATCCGCAAGCCAAACATCGTTAAAGGCGTGGTTGCAAACCCTAATCCATTTGTTATCAATATGGAATGGGACACCGTTCCGGGAGTTCCCGACTCGCTTGGCCACCTGGTATACAAAGACATCTGGACCAACCTGGGCTCACATTATTGCCTGGCTGCTCCCAACAGTATACACGACAATGCATTGGGTCTTAATCTTTCGGTTTATCCCAACCCTGTTACAAACGGAAGTTTTGTCATCTCTTCAGAAATAGCTATCCGTGAAGTTGAAATTTATTCAATGATCGGTCAGTGCGTTTATAGCCAGAATTATAAAAACGGTGCTACCCGGATCGGTGTAAATGCGCTTCACTTAACAAAGGGAGTTTACATGGTTAAAGTAACTGCCGGTGACAAATCAACTGCTGCCAGAAAAATTGTGGTTCAGTAATCAGAATGCATAATATTCCACTGTAATCTCATTTAGCAGGTATCTGGATTATATACGATTCAGATACCTGTTGTGCATTTAATAACATCAAAATGAACAAAAAACTACTGTTATCTTTCTTGTTAACATTGCTGGTTTTTGCTGCCTTTGCGCAAAAACAGGTTGTTAAAGGTGTGATCAAAGATTCCATTTCGGGCGAAACCATTGTGGGTGCCAATATTGTGATTAAAGGTACAACCACCGGAACTGTTTCAGATATCAATGGAAATTTTTCGCTAGACCTGGCCAGCGGTACTTATATACTTCAGGTTTCATTCGTAGGTTATAAAGTAATGAACCAAAAGGTTGTGGTAACCAACAAACCAATTAAACTTACTTTTAACCTCAACCCTTCGGTTCAGATTGAAGGGATTGAAATTACGGCCGATTACGCCCGTGTGCGAGAAACACCTGTAGCTTTTACAACTATTTTACCTGCGGTAATTGAAGAGCGCCTGGCAGGCCAGGACATTCCAATGCTTCTGAATAAAACACCGGGAGTATATGCCACCGAACAAGGTGGTGGCGATGGCGATGCCCGTATTACCATCCGGGGATTTAGCCAGCGCAATGTAGCTGTAATGCTTGATGGAATTCCGGTAAACGATATGGAAAACGGCTGGGTTTACTGGTCAAACTGGTTTGGACTCGATGCAGTAACCCGCAGCATTCAGGTTCAGCGCGGTCTTGGTGCCTCAAAACTGGCGCTGCCATCCGTTGGCGGAACCATGAATATTCTTACCAAAGGCATTGAAAACAAACGACAGATCAGCATTGCACAATCGGTTGACGGCGACGGAAAACTCACTACCAACCTGGGTTACAATAGCGGTAAACTTAAAAACGGATTCGGACTCACGCTGGCCGGAGCCTATAAACAGGGAAATGGCTGGGTAGATCAAACCAACGTAAAAGCTTGGTTCTTTTACGTAAAGCTCGACAAATCGTGGGGTAAACACCTTACCAGCCTTACTGCTTTCGGGGCTCCCCAAACGCATAAAATGCGAAACTATAAACGGTCAATTGCCGATTATGATACCGCTTATGCAAAAAGTATCGGAATCTCTTCGGAGGATTTTCCAACGATAATAAACAAAGGCATCGGATACAATGCGCACTGGGGCTACATTACCCGCAACGCCGATAACTGGAACAGCGATCAGACCGAACGAATCATTGATCCAACCGTCAAAAAGGAAGTACTCAACGAAATGGTGAATGAGTATTTTAAACCTCAGTTCAGTCTTAAAGACACATGGACTATCAGCAACCGTTTCCTCATTAGCAATATTCTGTATCTGTCAATGGGAACCGGTGGTGGAATTCAACCGCGAAATTCATTGAAAAACACCAACCTGATTTCTCCGGCCGACTATACCAGCAATCCGGGGGTGTATGGCGAGGATGAAATCGGGCAGATTAACTGGCAAAGTATCTACCGGCAGAATACAGGACCAACCAGTTCAGGATTCGGATACGTCTACCCGATCAATACCACCTACAGCGACAATCTTTACTACTCTACAAATTACCTGGTTGAGAACTTTAACAACCACATGTGGTATGGCTTGCTCTCAACATTCTCCTACAAACTCGACGACCGTTTCAACTTATCGGGTGGTGCCGATTTAAGGTCGTACAAGGCTGAACATTATAGCCAGGTTTACGATTTGCTGGGTGGCGATTATGCCATAGACCGCAACGACAAGCGCATCGACTACGATGCAAACCCATCGCTCGCTATGAGAAAAGAGGGAGATAAAATCAATTACTATTACGATGGTTTGGTAAACTGGGGCGGTTTGTTCAGCCTGCTCGAATACAAGGTGGGCAAGGTAAGCACTTTTGTTAACCTTACTTCATCGGTAAGCGGTTATAAAAAAGTTAATTATTTCGGCAACAATGAGTCAGATTGGAAATACCAGCCCGGATTTACCTTCAAAACCGGTGCCAATTACAATATTTCCAAGCACAGCAACATTTTCTTCAATGTTGGCTACCTGTCGAAAACCAAGGATTATAAGTATTATTTTATTGGTTACACTGCCAATTTCCAGAATGATTCCATTACCAAAAACGAAAAAGTTCAGGCATTCGAACTCGGATACTCTTACAATAGTGCCAACTTTAGCGCAAACTTAAATGGTTATCTCACCAAGTGGAAAAACAAACCATCCAATCAGGTAAGGGGTGAATATACCGACCCTGTTACCGGCCTTGATGGTTACACCTATGGTGATATTCCGGGAATGGATGCTTTCCATAGCGGTATTGAGCTGGACTTCATTTACAAACTACTTGATAACCTTGATGTGCAGGGCCTGGTTTCAATCGGCAACTGGATTTGGGATAAAAAGATTGACAATCTGCAGATGTATTACACCAATACCAACCTACCGGCCAATATTCTGAGTTTTGATGCCACAGGAATCCATGTTGGGGATGCTGCTCAAACCCAGTTGGGAGCCAGCATCAGATACGAACCTGTTAAAAAACTTTATGTTGAAGGGGCAACAACTTTCTTCGATCGCTATTATGCCGATTTTAATCCTGAAGAATGTACCGATGCAGAAGGAAATCCGATTGATTCATGGAAAATGCCTTCGTACAATCTGGTTGATTTGCACGCCGGCTACCGGTTTAACTTTGAATCAATGCGCAAAGTTAACTTCACACTAAAATTCAACGTGCTGAATTTGCTCAACACCGTTTACATTTCAGATGCCAGGAACAACGATACTTACATTCAGCGTCCGTTCGGAACTTTTGATGCACAATCGGCCTCAGTATTTATGGGTGCGCATCGTCAGTTTACGGCTTCACTGAAAATTACATTTGATTAACAATAGAATATCTAACAAAAAACCAATATTCATGAAAAAAGTACTTCTTTTTGCGCTTGGATTTGCCGGAATTTTAAGTCTGGCAAATGCACAAAACACCATTCTCGAAGCCCGTGGCATGGCCATTGGCACGGTGGTAACGGTTAAAGGTATAGTAACCAACGGTGCCGAATTGGGCGTTATCCGGTACTTTCAGGATAATACTGCAGGTATTGCTGCTTACGGATCAGTTACCAGTGTTGCCAACCGCGGCGACTCTGTTACCATTACCGGAACATTAAAAAATTACAACCAGCTGCTCGAACTTGATCCTGTTACCAATGTAACCGTTCGCAATACCGGTAACCCGGTTCCTGATCCAATTATTCTTACCCCGGGCCAGATTGGCGAAACCTATGAAGGTAGGCTCGTTAAGTGCAATTACATCACTTTTGCTGATGGCGGAGGTGTTTTCACAGGAAATAAAACCTACCAGTTTTCTTCGTCCAATGGTGAAACCGGAATTATTTATGTAAAAACTGCTCAAACCGACATTGTGGGCCAGCCTATTCCCAGCGGACCGGTAAATCTTACCGCTATTTGCTCACAATTTCATTATTCTGACCCCAATGCCGGCTATCAGCTGCTGCCTAGGACAATAGATGACATTGAAGTTACAAGTTCAATTTTCTTTATCAATACCCTTACCAACACCAATTTTACTCAAACACAGCTTGATTTTAGCTGGAATACCAATATAGCAGGTACTACAGAAATGTTCTATGGTTCATCGCCCGAAAATATTATGGCCAACCATATTACTGGCACTGGGGGGGTAACATCTCACAACATTTCGGTAACAGACGCATCAGCCGGATCTATTGTTTGGGTTTCAGCCTTTTCAGTAAACGGAACCGACACTGCGTTTTCGGGTATAATTCCTTTCGCCACCATTTCCAATTCAAGTGGTGATATCAAAATATATTTCAATTCGGATTGCGATCACTCCTATTCAAACGGCGTGAATGCAATCAATCTCTATGATGCCATTGATGATACCCTCATCAGTTACATCAACAGGGCAAAATATACCATCGACTTAACTATGTATAATTTCAACAACACCGGTATCAGCAACGTAAGCAATGCGCTTAAAGCAGCTGCTAACAGAGGTGTACTTGTTAGGGTAATTGGTTGCGGGACCACCGCCAATCTTGGTATTGATGAACTGGCCGGATCAAATGTTCATGTGCTTGTTGGCCCCTCAAGCTCTGAGCGAAATGGAATTATGCACAACAAATTCATCATTTTTGACGCAGAATCAACCAACCCGAACGACGCTCTGGTATGGACTGGTTCAACCAATTTAACAGACTCGCAGATTAATACCGATGCCAACAACGTAATCATTATTCAGGATCAGAGTCTGGCACGCACTTACAAAATTGAGTTTGAAGAAATGTGGGGATCAAATGGGAGTAGCCCAAATGCCGCTACCGGAAAATTTGGTTCCAACAAACGCAATAATACTCCACACGAATTTATAATCAACGGCAAGAGGATTGAATGCTATTTTAGCCCTACCGATGGTGTGAATGCTAAAATTGTTAACAATATCAATAGTGCTGATCATGATTTGAGCATTGCCACCATGCTGATTACACGCAACGAAATGGCCAATGCCATTGTTGATGTTAAGGATGCTGGTGCCGCGGTAAATGTATTAACCAATGCAGAAGGTAACAATGGCGCCACTGTAAACACCATATTATCAGCAGCTTTAGGAACACATTATGTTTTTGACGATGTACTTCAGGGAATCATGCATAACAAATATATGGTTATTGATCAAGGTGAACCGGCATCAGATCCAATAGCCTGGACAGGTTCGCACAACTGGAGTGCAGCAGCCGACAACGATAACGACGAAAATACGTTAGTTGTGCATGATGCAACAATTGCCAACATTTACTACCAGAATTTCGTTAGCCTATTTTTAGGCAACGATGGTGTTTTGTTTGAACTCACAGGTCCTCCTACAGCTGTTAACGACCAGGCCCAAACTTACGTTGATCAAACAGTAACTGTTGATGTTCTTGCCAACGATATTAAACAAGCCCCGGTAACTTTATCGCTCGAAAACTCGGCGCTGCATGGTAATGCTTACATTCCGTTTACAAATCCCAATGTAATTAGTTATCAGCCTGCTACCGGATTTATTGGTACCGACTCGGTTACCTACAAAATTGCTTACAATGCTCAGCCTTCGTATTTCGCCACAGCCAAGGTAATTTTTACAGTACTTGAATCGAATGGTATAGCTGATGAAACAGGCCCGAACAGAATGGTTGTTTATCCGAATCCTGTTAAAAGTGGCAATGTTGGACTTTCGTGCTACTCAGCCAAAGCTGATCAGGGCACACTCCGCCTGATTGGCTTCGACGGAAAAGTGGTTGCTCAGCATGAAATAAAGCTTACAGCCGGTCAAAAAATGCTCAATGTTCCGTTTGGCACTGAGGTAAAAGGTTCATACCTGCTTAAGCTAACTACCTCAGCCGGGTCATCGGTTATTAAGGTTCTGTTTCAGTAAGCAGTACTTACACTAAAAAAGAAGCGGCTTCAGGCCGCTTCTTTTTTTTGCACACATTGGAACCGAACCGGCTATTAATCGCTCCCTTCAGTTTGTGAAACCATCTCTTGTAATGGCAACAGGGCCTGAATGGCAGATGATACTGTGTTGACCTCGCGGAAAGTAAGACTGAGTCTGTCGTTAATCTCTTTCATACGGCAGGTTTTCTGATACACCTGAATAAACTGCAATACCACCGAAAATATTTGGCTTTGGTAAAAAGGGGACTCCTTGTTGGTAACAAAGGTGGCGTTCATAACTCCATTGCGTAGGCTTATTTTTTCGAAACCCAGGGCGCGTGCCATTCTACGTAAGCGGATGGTATTGAGCAATTCCTGTGATGGCAATGGAATCGGGCCAAACCTGTCGATAAGCTTTTCCTGAAACTTAAGCAATTCATCTTCCTGATTTATGCCATCCAGTTCCTTATACAGGCTTAAGCGTTCGGTGATATTGGTTACATAGGAATCGGGCAGCATAATTTCAAGGTCAGTCTCAATAAGGCATTCTCTGACAAACTCAAGCTTTTCGGGCTGCTTTTCGTCGTATAATCCGCTAAAATCAGTTTCTTTAAGCTCAAGAATCGCTTCATCAAGAATGCGCTGATACATTTCAAAACCGATTTCAGAAATAAATCCGCTTTGTTCGGCACCCAGAATATTGCCAGCGCCACGAATATCGAGATCGCGCATGGCTATATTAAATCCGCTGCCTAATTCCGAAAATTCTTCAATGGCTTTCAAACGCTTACGGGCTTCGTCGGTGAGCACGGTAAGTGGCGGGGCCAGCAGGTAACAAAAAGCCTTTTTATTGGTGCGTCCAACCCGGCCGCGCAGTTGGTGTAAATCGCTCAGGCCATAATTCTGCGCTTCGTTGATAATAATGGTATTGGCATTTGGAATATCGAGGCCTGATTCAATAATGGTGGTGGCAATCAATACATCGTAATAGCCATCGATAAAATCTATCATCACTTTTTCGAGCTTGTGGCCATCCATTTGCCCATGCCCGATTGCTATACGTGCATCAGGCACAAGCCTTTGCACCATTCCGGCTACTTCCTGAATGTTGTTAACACGGTTATTCACAATAAAAACCTGCCCACCCCTCGAAAGCTCAAAATGTATGGCATCCCGAATTACTTCTTCGTTAAAAGCGTGCAATTCGGTTTGCACCGGATAGCGATTGGGCGGAGGGGTATTTATTACACTCAGGTCGCGCGCACCCATCAGCGAAAACTGCAATGTTCGCGGAATCGGCGTAGCTGTAAGCGTAAGCGTGTCAACGTTCACTTTCATGCGCTTAAGCTTTTCCTTGGTCGAAACACCAAATTTCTGTTCTTCGTCAATAATCATCAGGCCAAGATCTTTAAACTTTACATCCTGACTAACCAGCCGGTGCGTACCTATAAGAATATCTATTTTACCCTCGGCCAGATCCCGCAAAGTAGCTTTTTGTTCAGTCGCACTTTTAAACCGGTTAATATAGTCAACCCGGCAGGGAAATTCGCCCAAACGCTCACTGAAAGTATGGTAGTGCTGAATGGCCAGAATGGTGGTAGGTACCAATACAGCCACCTGTTTGCTGTCAGCCACTGCTTTAAAGGCCGCTCTTATGGCTATTTCTGTTTTACCGAAACCTACATCACCGCATATCAGCCTGTCCATGGGGTACGATTTTTCCAGATCGCGCTTTACATCGGCGGTCGATTTAATCTGATCAGGCGTATCCTCATAAATAAAGGATGCTTCAAGCTCATGCTGAAGGTATGTGTCGGGACTAAATGCAAATCCATCAGCAGCCTTGCGCTCGGCATACAACTTAATCAAATCGCGCGCGATATCCTTAACCCGCTGCTTTGTTTTACTTTTTAATTTATTCCAGGCGTTCGAGCCCAGCTTATTGAGTGAAGGAACAGTCCCCTCCTTGCCAATGTATTTAGAAATCCGGTGCAGCGAGTGTATACTCACATACAAAATATCATTGTTCTGATAAATAAGCCTGATGGCTTCCTGCTGTTTTCCGTTGTTTTCAATCTTTTCAAGTCCATCAAAACGACCCACGCCATGGTCGATATGCGTTACAAAATCGCCCGGTTGCAAGTCGTATATCTCTTTCATGGTAATAGCCTGCCTACTGGCATACCCATCGCGAATACGATATTTATGAAATCGGTCAAATATCTGATGATCAGTATAACAGGCCAGCTTTTGATCGCGGTCAATAAAACCTTCGTGCAATGATAGATTCAACACAAACCAGCTAACATTGCTTTCGCTGACAGAATGGTTAATTCTGAGGTCGGTCAGTATAGTTTGAATACGTTCGGTTTGCCTTGGATTATCCGAAAGTATCATGTTTTCGATTTGCCGGGATGTATTGTTTGTGAGTTCGTTCAGGAACAATTCAAAGTTTTTATTGAACGAAGGCTGGGGAGCCATGTTGCAACTGATGATATTGGCTTCTTTAAGCATCGCGTGAGGGCCGAATTCGACTACATTGTGTTGTAAAACTTCAATGTAAAATTCAGGGCCTGTAATAAAAAGCTCAGCTGGTGGAATATGCTTCAGTTCGGTTGAAAGCCCTTCGTAAGCTTTTTCAGCCTTTTCATACTCCTTATCAATTTTATCGATAGCCAGGGCAAAATCGCTGAGCCATAACACTGAACTACGCGGTATATAGTTCAGGAACGACTCCCTTTTTTCCTTCAGAAAGCGGTCCTGAATATTTGGTGTAATGGTGATGTGATCCAGCCTGTCGACCGAAAGTTGGGAAGCAGGTTCAAAGGTGCGCAGCGATTCAACATTATCGCCAAAAAACTCAATACGGTAGGGCCTGTCGTTGGTAAACGAAAATACATCGATAATGCCTCCTCTCACTGAAAATTGCCCGGGTTCGGCAACAAAATCAACCCTTTCGAAGTTGTATTCCATCAGCAAGTCAATCACAAAATCGGTTGAAAGCATTTCACCGAGCGTGAGCTTTAGCGTATTCTTTTTAAGAAAGGCTTTACTAACTACTTTTTCGGCCAGGGCTTCAGGATACGTAACCACCAAAGATCCGCCATCGCGAGAACCAATGCGTTTCATGACTTCGGTACGCGATAAAACATTGGTATTATCTGTTTTCTCAATTTCGTAGGGACGCCGGTAGGTTGTTGGGAAAAACAAGACTTTTTTCCTGTGGAAAGGCATTTCCTGCTCGCCCAGCAAATTTTCAAGATCATTAAAAAAGTAAGCGGCTTCTTCCTTTTCAGGTAGAACAATAAGATGCAGTGGGCCTGTATTTGAAAATGCAGCAGATGCAATAACCGGCACCGACGATCCGGTAACACCTTTTAGATGCAAACGAAGCCCTTTTTCAGGGGTACATAAATTGCGGATAGCCCCAACAGCCTCGCTGTTGCGGTAACGATCCGTTAGTTGTGAAACATTCACGCTTTACCGGATTAAAAAAACAGGCTGCAAAGGTAAAATTTAAAGAGATACAAGGCTTACTCCAGCTCTGTATACTGCGGGGGCGCATTTATTATTGTATTGAAACGACATATCGTTTTAATTCAATGATAAGCCCCAAAGTTCATCATCAGGTTTATGCTGAATACAATTTCATGAATTCTTCAGCTTTTGTTACCATGGCCTTTGAACCTACAAAAAACGGCACTCTTTGGTGTAATTCGGCCGGTGTGATATCGAGTATGCGATTGAATCCGTCAGAAGCCTTTCCACCTGCTTGTTCGGCTAAAAATGCAATTGGATTACATTCATACAACAGTCTCAGCTTTCCATTGGGATTTTTGAGCGTGCCCGGATAGATATAGATACCACCACGAATAAGATTCCGGTGAAAATCAGCTACCAATGATCCGATATACCGCGTTGTATAAGGGCGATTGGTTGCACCATCGTCCTGCTGGCAATATTTGATATATTGTTTAACTCCCTCGTGAAAATATATATAATTGGCTTCGTTGATTGAATAAATATTTCCTCCTTCTGGAAATACCATATCAGGGTGCGAAAGCAAAAAAAGTCCGACCGACGGATCCAATGTAAAGCCGTTTACACCATGCCCGGTGGTGTATACGAGCATGGTAGATGAGCCATAGATAACATATCCGGCAGCAATCTGTCGGTTACCCGCTTGCAAAAGATCGTTGAGGTTGCCTGATCCCGATTCGCTTAAGCGCCGGTAGATCGAGAATATAGTTCCAATAGGTACATTAACCTCAATGTTCGACGATCCATCCAATGGATCCATGGCTACAACATACTTTCCTCTTTGCGAAAATTCACTTTCGTAAGTATATACCTCATCATTCTCCTCCGAAGCAACTGCACACACCATGCCTCCGTGTTTCATGGCAGCCAAAAAACATTCATTGGCAAATACATCGAGTTTTTTCTGATCTTCGCCCTGCACATTCTGCGTGCCGAAATAACCATTAATGTCGGCCAGTCCGGCTTTGTTTATTTCGCGGTTTACCAGCTTGGCAGCAATGCCAATATCGTTAAGCAACCGGGTAAACTCGCCGGTAGCATAGGGAAAATCGGATTGTTTTTCTGAGATGAACTCAACCATTGTTTTCATAAAGAGATAATTAGTATGCTACTTTTTGTGAGTTGGCAACAATAAGATGGAGCCTGCTTGTAAACTTGTTTCAACAAATGTATTAAATTTGCTGTATAAAATTTGCCAGGGATGAAAGTGTTTAAATTCGGAGGGGCATCGGTTAAAGATGCCGGGTCAGTTGTTAATGTAAAAGAGATTCTGCGTCGTTATCCAGATACACCATTGTGTGTGATTGTTTCGGCCATGGGCAAAACCACCAATGCACTCGAAAAAGTTGCGGAAGCCTGGATTAATCAGGATTTATCTGTAATAACCCTGCTTGCCGAAGTTGAACAATACCATAACGATCTCGTAAAAGCCTTGATTAAGGGCAAACAGTCTCCGGTTAAACCGATATTTGACGATATCAGGAACTTGCTGCAAACTGCACCACCTGCACTCAAAAACGAAGCGTACGACCAGATCGTTTCTCAGGGCGAACTCCTCTCAACAGCTATTATCAGTGCATATCTGAATCAGGAAGGTATTGAAAACCGATTGCTTGATGCCCGCAAATTGGTAATTACCAACGAATGTTACCGGAATGGCCGTGTGAAATGGGACGAAACCAGCCGTAAAATTGCTTTTGCCTTTTCGGGCGAAGACAACGAGCCTATTCCCATGGTTACAATTACTCAGGGATTTATTGGCAGCACCATCAACAATCAGCCTGTAACCCTTGGTCGTGAAGGTTCTGACTACAGTGCCGCTATTTTTGCCTGGGCCCTCGATGCCAGCGAAATGATTATCTGGAAAGATGTACCCGGCGTGATGAATGCCGACCCCCACCTTTTTAAAAATACCATCAAACTCGACCGCATTTCCTATCGCGATGCCATCGAATTGGCCTATTACGGAGCCTCAGTAATACATCCTAAAACAATACAGCCTCTCCAAAATAAGAGCATCCCTTTATATGTAAAGTCGTTCAGCCAACCCGATGAACCCGGCACACTTATATATACACACGAAGAAGGGCAGCTGCAAGTTCCCAGTTTTATTGTAAAACCAGGTCAGGTCCTGCTTAGCATATCTCCCAAGGATTTTTCATTTATTGCCGAAGATGGTCTTCATACCATTTTCGGATTGCTTGCCCATATGGGCATTAGCATAAACCTGATGCAAAATTCAGCCATCAGCTTTTCCATTTGCATCGACAATCAACCGGATAAGTTACATCGTCTGTTATCGGCCCTTAGCGGTGATTTCAGGGTAAAATACAATACCAATACAGAGCTTATAACCATGCGCTACTACAATCAGAAAACTATTGATAAATTAGTGAACAAACGAAATGTACTGCTCGAGCAAAAAAGCCGACTTACCATCCAAATCATCGTTGAATGTTAAAAACCAATCAATCTCATTTCAACATCAATAAAGGCATACATTAAAAATCATACCAACCTCCATTATAAATCTCAATGCCCTTCACCCCTATTTTTTAACTTAACCAACAATATCAAATACCAGCCTAATTTGTTATATTTAAGTACTGCATACTTTAACAATAGGCATTAATAATCAGGCCAAAAACAATAGAATTAACCATGCTTTGCAAATATGGGAAACTTCGCAGTTTAAACATACAATCTCCGGTTTCGTTGTTACGGAAATTTTAAAGTTAGTAAATTTCTGTCCAGTTTTATTAGACCATCACACTTTAGCATGGGAACATCAACCCAGGCAACCCTCACTGCAACAAATATGCAAAGCTTTGAGCAAAATACCCAAATACTGCTTAAAGACGAGCTGCTCAACCAAACCATTGACCTGCGCCAGCAGCCTGTTTACAGTTTTAATTATACACAGGGCAATAACGAGCATCGGTTTAATCTTTTAGTTGGAGGTACCATCGGGATAGAAAATCCAGTTACTGCCAATGAGAAACTATGGTTTGATCATCAATCGCTCAACATTGCATTACCCATGATGGCAGGACAGAAAGCCCGCGTGGAATTATATTCGGCAACAGGTGCAATGCTTTTAAGTAAAGAAATTACACTTGATGCTGTGAACACGATTCCCGTTAAATTCGAGGGCACGTTGGTGGCCAGGGTAATAACAAATGGCAAGTTATTTACCGTAAAGGGTTTAATACAACCCTCTATTCGGCTTTAGGCAGTAAAACCGCCTTCAAATGTAAATGCAAAAAAAACAAGTTTTCAACTTTATATACCTTTTTACAATGAGAAAAAAAATTCTTTCGCTGGTATTTTTACTTTCTTTTGGCCTTTGCGCGTTTGCACAGGCACCGCCTGCACCACCAGCCAATGCGGGCGCTAATAGCGGTCCGGTTGGCGGTAATGCACCCGTGGGTAGTGGTTTAATCGTACTTTTGGGCCTAAGTGCCTATTATGGCACCCGCAAGACCATACAAATTATGCACCAGCAGGATAATTAAGTCGTACAAGCGCGGTTAATTGTCGTATAATAACCATTCAAAGCCAAAACCTTTATGTATACGATAAAGGTTTTGGCTTTATTTTTAAGAGAGCAGCAGATGGAATGCAATCGTGGGTAAAGCACCATTTGAATGCACATTGGTATTACATTCCTTTGAGCGTAACCAGAGGCAATTATTATCTTTGACAAAAATTAGTACAACGTACCCAATGGTAAAAATTAGTAAAGAATTCCCCCGCAACTTTTGGACCGTTATTGTGATGGAGTTTTTTGAGCGCGGCTCATATTACGGGGTAATGTCGGTGTTATCGGTTTATCTGGTAATGTCAACCGGTGAGGGGGGGTTGGGATTCTCAAAAGAAAGCGTTGGGGTCATCAAGAGTACAATAACACCCCTGCTGTATATTCTACCCATATTATCAGGAGCCCTGGCCGATCGCTTTGGCTACCGGCGCACATTGATGATGGCCTTTGCAGTAATGAGTACTGGTTATTATCTTACCAGTTTGTCAACATCGTATGGGCTGGTGTTTCTCAGCCTTTTGCTGATGGCTGTGGGGGCAGGATTTTTTAAACCCATAATTTCAGGTACCATTGCCCGCGTTACCGACGAAAGCAATTCAGGACTTGGATTCGGAATATATTACTGGTCAATCAACCTTGGTGCTTTCATATTTCCGCTAATCTTAATACCTTATCTCAAAGGAATAAGCTGGAGTTATATTTTTGTCATGGCCGCCATCGGCACGGGTTCAATGCTTTTGCTCAACCTGTTTGTGTATAAAGAACCCCCCAGGCCAGCCAGTACCAAACCACTTTCGGAAGTGCTTAAAGGCATCTTACTGGTGCTTAAGGATTACCGCTTTATTATGATGATTGTAATATACAGCGGCTTCTGGATTCTTTACTTTCAGATGTATGATACCGTGCTTTGGTACCTGAAGGATTATATGGATATGACGCCGGTAAACAATGTGGTTAATCGTTTGCTGGGTATATTCGTTTCGAATCCCACATGGAAATTTGATGCCGAACATGTAACGGTTATCAATGCCGGCGCCATAATCGCGTTGCAGCTGATCGTATCAAATATTGTTAAAAAAGCCCCGCCCCTACCCACTATGATTGCCGGAATTGCCATGGGGACACTTGGCATGGGCATTCTGGCCATTTCAACCTACGCATGGGTATTTATAGCCGGCCTCATCATCTTCTCTATCGGTGAAATGACCGCTCATCCCAAGTTTATTTCCTATATCGGGCTGATTGCCCCCTCCGATAAAAAAGCGCTTTACCTTGGCTATTCATTCCTTTACGGAGTGATTGGCAGCGGTATTGGAGGAATTCTGGGAGCTACACTTTACGTTTATTTTGTAGATACGCTCCAACGCCCCGGCTTGCTTTGGTTTATTTTCAGCCTTATTGGCGTGGCTACCATCATCGGTTTACTTCTGTATAACAGGTTTCTGAAACCGAAACAATAACCAACCGCCTCCTTCGCTATGACACTGCATTCCGTGCCCTTAAAAAACCTGCCGTTTAGCTGCAAAACCTGCTTCTGCAAATAAGTTATCAGGGTGCAATCATCAATTTAGCACAGGCTTTGCCCAAACCAGTTTTGTTTATGGGGAATAACACTTCCTTGTCCCGTTAAATGAAATCTTGTTAAATTTGCACTCTTCCTGAATATCAGGTTAGCATAGTTACATCCACATTAAAATATACACCCATGAAAGGTTCGATTGCCATTCTTGCCGGCGGAGGCCCCGCTCCCGGAATTAACTCGGTTATTGCTTCCGTAACAAAGGTCTTTATTAAAGATGGTTATAAGGTTATCGGTTTGCACGACGGCTACAAAACACTCTTTACCGATAAACCCAACATGATGGAGATTGATTTTGCCATGGCCGATCGCATGCACAATCAGGGCGGATCTTTTCTGGTAATGAGCCGCCACAAACCCAAAGATGCCGACTTTAACACCGATTTCTTTGTTAAGAACAATGTCAAACTGCTGGTGACCATCGGAGGCGACGATACCGCATCGACTGCCAACCGTATTTCAAAGTTTCTGGCTGCCAACAATGTAAAAATTCAAAACATTCACGTTCCCAAAACCATCGACAATGACCTGCCCCTGCCCGATGGCATCCCGACCTTTGGCTATCAAAGCGCCAAACAGGAAGGAGTGCGTTTGGCAACCACTGTTTACGAAGATGCCCGTACCAGTGGGAACTGGTTTGTAGTTTCGGCCATGGGCCGTGAAGCCGGCCACCTTGCCTTTGGTATTGGTGCCGCCTGCCATTACCCTATGATTATCATCCCCGAAATGTTCAATAAAACCGAGGTCACCTTTGACCGCATTCTCAGGCTCGTAATCTCATCCATGATCAAACGCAAAGTGCTGGGTATCAGCTATGGTGTTGCCATAGTAAGCGAAGGCGTTTTCCATTTTATGACCGATAATGAAATTACTTCTTCGGGCATACAGTTTACTTTTGACGACCATGGACACCCTGAATTGGGTAACGTGAGCAAAGCCCATATTTTCAACATGCTGCTTCAGCAAAGGCTCAGCGAATTAAAGCTTAATGTAAAAAGCCGTCCGGTCGAACTTGGCTACGAATTGCGTTGTGTACAGCCTATCGCTTTTGATATGCTCTATTGTGCGCTAATGGGTATTGGCGTTAAAGTGTTGTTCGATAAGGGTCTCACCAGTTGCATGGTAGTAAGTGGACCCAATGGCGATATAAGCCCGCTCTACCTCAGGGATGTTGAAGACGAAAATGGCAAGGTAAAACCACGCCTGGTAAATATGGCAGGCCAGAAATCACAAATGGTATTCAACGACAGCCTGCAATACATCGAACCAGCCGACTACGAAGCCGCCAGGAAATACGTTCCCGATCCTGAAAATTATGATTTCCATAAAATCTTGAACTGGTAATAACGACTAGTTTAGGCCATTTAACCCAGGATAAAGGGCTCAATGCACCCACCTAAGAGCGTATCATGTTTACGGATGTATTACTCGTATTAATAAATACAAAGATCGCAAGCAATAATTTTAATAAAACTTACGGTAATGGATGCTTCCCTATCAGAAAAGTCCACAAATCCGCAAGGATGCTCTTTTTTGATCCAATATAATGTTTGGCGATGCCAATCGCGCCAAACCATGAATGCATTTTAAATATATGGGGCAAATAAAAGTTACATTAGTTTGCATTGCCAAGCGATTGCAAGAGGTGCAGTATAACCAATGCACAAAAGACATTTGTTAATTTTCCAAATATCGCCTTTCGAACGATACTTGGATGCAATGTTAAATGCTTATTTCTGATGAAAAAGGCTATGCCTTACGAATTTCGTTGTGAACACGACCAAAAATGGAAGTGCCTTCGTAAGTGAATGCCCAATTTGCGAAAATAACTACTTTGACTATATGATTAATTCTGTTTTTTTTGTTTTGCGCTTTTCTCTACTTAATGCTACTTAAACAATTGTAATATCTTACCAACCAATACCTGCGCCATTTTAAGATTCGATTCGTGGGTCCATCCGGCTATGTGAGGCGAAAGAAGTACTTTATCGGATGCAATAAGCCGCTTAAATGGCATTGGCAAAGTAGTTGCATCAAGATTCTCGAATGATAGTTTTTCATATTCGAGTACATCAAGAGCTGCACCCAAGACTTTTCCGGAATCTATAGCATTTATCAGAGCTTCTGTATCAAGGCATTGACCACGAGCTGTATTGATAAGGATGACCGGTTTTTTAAAATTCGCCAGCCAATCTGCATTAACCATATACCGTGTTTCAGCGGTTAGCGGTACATGCAAACTCACAATATCCGCCGTTTCAAACACGTCATCCATCTTAACCTCTTTCACATACAATTTATCGAAGCCGGTTTTATACTTGTCGTAGGCTATAACTTGCGCACCAAAACCGCTCAATTTCTCGGCAAAGGCACTCCCCATATTTCCGAAACCAATAATAGCAATGGTTTTGCCTTGTATTTCTGTTCCGCGGTTTCCGGCCCGAATCCATATGCCATTGCGAACTTCTACATTGACACGGCATAAGTGATTGAGTAGCGAAAGCAACATGCCTATCGCATGTTCACCAACAGCATCGCGGTTACCTTCGGGAGCATTCAAACAGGCAATACCTTTTGATTCAGCATAAGCCTGATCTATATTCTCCATGCCCGCTCCTACTCTGGCTATAAACCGCAACCGGGGTGCAGCGTCAAGGGCTTCGCGGTCGAGTTTTATTTTACTTCGGATTACCACTCCATTGGCATCAGCCAGTAATCGCAGTGCTTCCCCGCGTTCATTACCGGGATAACTATAACAATAAAATCCTTCAGCAGTAAGTGATGTTTCCAAAGCGGGATGTGCTGTATCTATAAAAAGCACCGATGGTTTCATAAGATATATTTTGAATATGCAAAGGTACGGCCATTCGCGATTTCATTCAACAAATCCGCGCTATATTACCCGCATTCGCCTTAATTATTGTACCTTCGCCCCTCTAATCGGTAAATTGAAAAAATTTATTTAGTATGTGGAATATACTAGTACGGTTAATGCTGAGAAACCGGCCCGGGATACTGGTAGTTATCGGATTGGGTACTATTGTCATGGCCTGGCAGGGATTGGGGGTAAAACTTTCGTATGATATGATGCGGATGCTTCCGTCAACCGATTCGGCGGTGATTAATTACGAAGCATTTAAGAAACGATTTGGTGAAGATGGAAGCGTGATGGTGATCGGGGTTAAAAACCCGGATATGTTTCGTCTCGATGAAATCAGTGCCTGGTACGACCTCTCGAACGAAATGGCGAAAATCGAAGGCGTTGCCGGTGCGATGTCGATCGCCAGAACTGCTGATATAGTTAAAAACGACAGCCTTCGCAGATTTGAATTTCTGCCGGTAATTAGCCGTAAACCAACCAACCAGGCTGAAGCTGATTCGCTCAAAAAACGGGTACTCTCACTCAAATTTTACGATGGGTTACTGTACAATTCGAAAACTGACGCTTACCTGCTCGCAGTTACTTTTCAGAAAGAAAATCTAAACGACAAAAGCAGGCTGAAAGTTACCGATCGTATTGTTGAGCTGGCGGATGCCTATGCAACAAAAACCGGACATAAACTTCATTACTCGGGCTTACCATACATACGTACGGTAATGACCCGAATGATAAAAAGCGAATTGTTTTTGTTTATTTTTCTATCTATCGGGGTTGCCGCACTCATTCTTTTTCTGTTTTTCAGATCAATAAAGGTTGTTGCAAGTTCGCTTATTGTTGTGGCTATAAGTATTGTTTTTACCCTGGGCTTAATCGGACTTTTCGGATATAAAATAAGCATTCTCACAGGAGTAATTCCATCGCTGATTGTTGTAATAGCCATCGAAAACTGCATTTACATTCTCAATAAATACCACTGGGAATTCAGGCTGCATGGTAATAAAATTAAAGCACTTTCGAGGGTTGTGCAGCGCATAGGATTTGCTTCACTTATGGTAAATACTGCTACTGCTGCAGGTTTCGCAGCTTTTATTCTGGTTAGCAACCAGCTGTTGCGTGAATTTGGTATAATTGCCTCTATCAGCATAATGCTCGAATATTTGCTCTGTATTTTGCTGCTGCCCATCATTTTTAGTTACATGAAACCACCAACTGAAAAGCACCTGGCGCATCTCGATAACCGTATTTTCAGTTCAGTGCTCGAAAAAATCATCCACATCATCCAATTTAAGCGCAAAATGGTGTTTACACTTGCCGGACTCTCTCTGGTTGCAGGAATTATTGGTATGATGCTCATGCGTACCTCAGGAAAGGTGGTTGATGACATCAGTGATTCTAATATACTTTATAAAGATCTTAAATTCTTTGAGAAGGAATTTGGAGGCGTTATGCCTTTTGAAATTTCGGTTGATACCAAAAAGAAAAAAGGGGTAATGCGGCTTTCGACCATCGAAAAAATTGATGAGCTGCAAAAAGTAGTGCTGAAAAATAAAGAGTTCTCGAAACCACTTTCGGTGGCCGAATTGGCCAAATTTGCCAAACAGGCCTATTTTAAAGGCGACCCTGCCATGTATGAAATCCCCAATTCGCAGGAACGCAATTTTGTTTTTTCTTATTTCCCACGAAAGGCTGGTGGACAGCAAGGATTGCTAAACTCTTTTATCGACAGCACTCAGCAATACACCCGGGTAAGTTTTCAAATGGCCGATATCGGGACAAAAGAAATGAATCGTCTGTTGGATACCATTCGACCTCAGGTTAAAAAAATATTCCCCGCCAACAAATACACAGTTTATATTACCGGTAATAGCCTGGTTTATACCCGGGGAACCGAATTTCTTATTAAACATTTGTTTGAAAGTGTGCTTATTGCCATAGGTTTTATTTCGCTGCTAATGGCACTTATGTTCTCGAGCATGCGCATGATTGTGGTGTCGATGTTGCCCAATATTATACCGCTCATCATCACCGCCGCCATTATGGGGTACACCGGTGTTCCGGTAAAACCATCAACCATTATCGTGTTTAGCATTGCTCTTGGAATTTCAGTCGATAATGCGATACAATACCTTTCGCGTTACCGGCACGAGCTCAGGCAAACCGGTGGAGACATCAAACAATCCACCATCAATGCCCTGCGCGAGGCCGGGTTCAGCATGATTTATACATCCATTGTGCTGGTGTTGGGGTTCAGCGTATTTATGGTTTCGGCCTTTGGCGGAACCAAAGCGCTGGGCATGCTGGTTTCAACTACCTTATTTATCGCCATGTTTTTCAATATTATGGTACTTCCATCGTTACTGCTAATACTCGATAAATATTTGGTTACCAAAGCCTTTGAATCGGAACCCTTCATCGAGATTTATGATGGTGACGATACCGTGAATGAGCATACGGATAAACATTAATTTTTGGGTTACATTCCAGCAAAAGTTGTATTAAATTTAGTAATCAAATTCTGCTAAATTTTTAATCAGATACTAAAACTAAGCCCATGAAAGGTATCATATTAGCCGGAGGTTCCGGTACGCGTTTGCACCCCCTTACACTGGCTGTAAGCAAACAACTCATGCCCATTTATGACAAACCGATGATATATTACCCGTTATCGGTACTGATGATGGCCGGAATTAATGAAATTCTGATTATTTCGACCCCTCACGATTTGCCCAATTTTGAGAAACTGCTTGGCGACGGCCGTTCACTCGGATGCCGTTTTAACTATGTTGTTCAGCACGAACCCAATGGATTGGCACAGGCGTTTGTTTTGGGGGCTCCGTTTATTGGCAACGATGATGCTGCTTTGATACTTGGCGACAACATCTTTTACAGTTCAGGGCTCCAGAATCTGCTCGATGGATGCCGCAATCCGCAGGGAGGCATTGTTTTTGCTTACCACGTTTCTGATCCGGAACGGTATGGTGTAGTTGAATTCGATACAAAAGGAACTGCCATTTCGATTGAAGAAAAACCCAAACAGCCCAAATCAAATTATGCCGTTCCAGGTTTATATTTTTACGATAACAGTGTGGTAGAAGTTGCCAGAAATATAAAACCCAGCGCTCGTGGGGAATATGAAATTACCGATGTAAACCGCTATTATCTTGAGCGCGGATTGCTGAAAGTAAAAGTAATGAGCCGGGGTACAGCCTGGCTCGATACAGGTACCTTTTCGTCGTTAACTCAGGCATCACAGTTTGTTGAAGTAATTGAAACCCGGCAGGGACTTAAGATTGGTTGCATCGAGGAAGTGGCCTACCGCATGGGATTTATCAATAAACAACAACTGCAGGCACTCGCACAGCCGCTACTCAAAAGCGGATATGGCACTTACCTTACCCAGTTAACCTGAAAATTAACATGCATTCAATTGAAGAACTGCAACATCAGATTCACGAGGCTATTCAACGCCTGCCTATTTACCAACAGCCATCAGGGCTATACGAACCAATAAGTTATACGCTTGGGCTGGGCGGCAAACGCATCCGCCCTTTACTTACCCTTGTTGCAACGCAGATGTTCGGTGGTGATACCCGTCAGGCACTGCCGGCGGCTATCGCTATTGAGATATTTCACAATTTTACCCTGCTTCACGACGATATCATTGATCAGGCTCCCTTGCGCCGCGGAAAAGAAACTGTATTTAAAAAATGGAATACAAATACAGCCATACTTTCTGGTGATACCATGTTTGCCATAGCCTATGGTGAATTAGCGCGTGCAAATCATGAAAAACTCCCCGATTTGATGGAAGTCTTTACCAAAACTGCTATCGAAGTTTGCGAAGGACAGCAGTATGATATTGACTTCGAATCGAATGGCAATGTCAGTTTACCAGGCTATCTAAATATGATACGGCTAAAAACGGCGGTTCTTTTGGCTGCAAGCCTTAAAATCGGAGCCATCATCGCCGGCTCAGGCAACGAAGAAGCCAACCGAATTTACGAATTTGGCGAGAACCTTGGAGTTGCTTTCCAGCTTCAGGATGATTTACTCGATGCCTTTGGCGATGAAACCGTTTTCGGTAAAAAAACCGGCGGAGATATTATTAGCAATAAAAAAACCTATCTGTACCTGAAGACCATTGAATTAGCGAATAAAGAGGATGCAAAACTGTTGCAATCCCTCTACAGTACTCTAATCACAAACCCTCAATCTAAGATAAATCAGGTGCTTGCCTTGTTTAAAAAATATGACATTGAGCCACTTACACGCAAGGTAATTCAAGACTATTACAACAGGGCGATGGATACTTTTAACATTATTAATGTTGAAAACGAAGCAAGAGCTCCACTGCTTTATATTGCCAATCAACTTTTTAACAGAAAGTCGTAATTAATTTTCGGATTCTTGGCTGCTAATTTCGTCATATTCAAGATGCAACATCTCCCAATAGTCGATTTCAGCAGTCAATAGCGTTTTAAGCTTTTCGTATTCGGTGTAAACCGAGCCATCAGCCAGGTCAGTTGTAAACTGGTCGGGGTGGGTAAGTTTATGGTCTATTTCGGCAATGGCTGCTTCAAGGCGATGAATTTCAGATTCTGACTTTTCGATGCGCGTGCTGATTTTCCGCAACTCGCGATCGAGCAACTTTTTGCGCTCATATTGCTGCTTTTGTCCCGAATATCCTGAAGCAGCCTGAGCAGCACGCTCCCTTTCCCTTTCTTTATTCAGCTGATCAAGTGTGGCAATTTTCCTCTTCTCCAAAAAATCATACACATCGCCTAAATGTTGCTTTACCTGGCCATTGGTAAACTCAAATACTTTATTGGTAAGTCCCTGCAAAAAATCACGGTCGTGTGACACCACAATCAGGGTTCCGTCAAACATAAGCAAGGCATTTTTAAGTATATCCTTCGACATCATATCGAGGTGATTGGTTGGCTCATCTAGCACAAGCAGGTTTACCGGTGTGAGCAAAAGTTTGGCAAGGGCCAGTCTTGACTTTTCGCCACCCGATAACACTTTTACCTTTTTGTCAATGTCTTCACCTCCAAATAAAAAGCTGCCAAGAATATTTCTCACTTTTGGCCTGATGTCGCCAACTGCAATATCATCTATAGTCTGAAATACAGTACGCTCAGGATCAAGCAAATCAGCCTGGTTCTGGGCATAATAACCAATTTTAACATTGTGGCCAATTTTCAATTCGCCGCTGTGCTCCAGATTTTCGGTAATTATGCGGGCCAGGGTGGTTTTACCTTCGCCGTTTTTCCCAACAAAAGCTACAAAATCGTTACGTTCAATAGCAAGGTCAACACCGGCAAACACTTTAAGATGACCATAATACTTCGTTAAACCGTTGGTTTCCACAACAATTTTTCCTGATGAAGGTGCAGGTGGAAATCTGAAATGAATGGCTGATTTATCAGTTTCATCTACCTCAACACGCTCTATTTTATCGAGCATTTTTATTTTCGATTGCACCTGCCTCGATTTGGTAGCCTTATAACGGAAACGCTCAATAAACTTTTCTATTTCAGCCAGTTGCTTTTGCTGATTGGTATAGGCAGCCAGTTGTTGTTCCTGCAATTCGCCACGCTGCTCAACATAACCCGAATAAGAAGTTTTAAAATCAAAAATCCGCCCCAGCGAAATTTCGATGGTGCGATTGGTAACATTATCCAAAAATGCCCTATCATGCGAAACCAGTACAACAGCCCCCCTGTACGATTGTAAATATTCTTCCATCCACTGTATTGACTCTATATCAAGATGGTTAGTGGGTTCGTCGAGCAATAGCAGTCCGGGCCGGCGCAGAAGCAGTTTGGCAAGCTCTATACGCATTCGCCAACCACCGCTGAATTCAGCAATATTCCGCTGAAAATCTGTTGATTTAAATCCAAGCCCCAATAAAACCTTTTCGGTATCACCTTCCATTTCGTCGCCGCCAAGCAATCTGAAATGCTCATTGCAATCATTAAGTCGCTCAATCAGCTTAAGATAGTCATTACTGTGAAAATCTGTGCGTTCTGTAATTTCATGGCTCAACCGTTCACCCTCCTGGCGAAGGTGTAACACCGGCTCAAATGCTTTAAGCGTTTCGGCAAAAACCGAACCTTTGCCGGTGGTTACCACTTCCTGAGGCAGGTAACCTATCTGTAAATCGCCTGGTTTCGATATCGTTCCGGCCTCAGGTTCCTGTTCCCCGTTTATTATGCGCAATAAAGTAGTTTTACCGGCCCCGTTTTTACCTACAAGACCAATTCTTTCGCGCTCGGTAATTAAAAACGAAACATCTTCGAACAGGTATTTACCGGTAAAATAAACAGATAGATTATTAACAGAAAGCATGGGATATTCTTAGAAAAAGCAAAGGTAGAACTTTTGCCTGAACAAAATCCGCTGCCTGCTTTACACCAAAACAAAAAGGGCTCCTAATGGAGCCCTTTTTTAAAGATATCGATTAAACGATTAGTGAGTAACAACAATCTTCCTTGTGAAGGTTTCGCCATCCGAAGTAATGAACTTAACAAGATAAGCTCCGGCTTCGTAGGTACGTACATTCAGTTGGATGGTCTTGTCCTTAGTGATAATCTGCTCATAAACAGCCTGACCAACATAGTTGTAAACAGCTATTTGGCTGATGTTGTTGCTGAGTTCGATGTTAACTACATTGTTCGACGGGTTCGGGTATACTGATACCTGACCATTCTCCAGTACAGGAACATTGGTTACGTCGATACATACTTCGTTTGAAGGATCTGACTCGCAGTCTTCGTAAACAGCTGTAACAGTGTAGCAATAGGTGTTACCAATGGCTACGCTTGCATCGAGGTAAGATGTTTCAGTAGTGTTGGCAAGGAATGA
>Ga0172373_10000168_pt1 | contig 98147 bp, 77 predicted proteins | sample Lak10m_2_FD_114546 | JGI IMG/M metagenome (GOLD analysis project Ga0172373, IMG submission 114546) | Freshwater microbial communities from Kabuno Bay, South-Kivu, Congo - kab_092012_10m | ecosystem: Environmental > Aquatic > Freshwater > Lake | place: Democratic Republic of the Congo...
CAACATCTCGCGCCTCGTGCGGCGCAACTGGGGTTACAGCAAGCGCATCGAGCGCAAACAAGATCACTTCTGGATCTACGCTGGCTACAAGAACTACATCCGGCCGCGCACCAACCGCGACCATCGCCCCAGCGCCGCCAGCAAGCTGGGCCTTGTGCAAAGACGCCTCAGCATGGCCGAAGCGATCGCCTGGAAAGGACGGTTTTCGATGAAGTGATAGGAGATTGCAATCCGGGGCGATGTCCCCGGAAGGGGAGCAGTATCACCTGAGGGTGCTGGGCGCAGTCCGCGCTCCGGCCTCGGGCGCGGCGCTGAGCCAACTCGCTCCGTGTTTCTTCCACCAGGCGAGCCAAGCCGCATTGGTGTGCATGCCGCGCTCCCCCGTCAGCTGCGCGAGGCTGGTGCGGATCGTGGCCTGTTCCAGAAGCACGGCGCTCGAAGCCACGCTCGTCACGGCGACGTCGAGCACCGCACCCTCGATCAGCGTGTTGACGACCGGCTTGGCGGCGGAGGAGAAGGCCGCGACTTCGACGTCGAAATCCTGCACATAAGCGCGCTGCGTGCCGACGAAGATGTGGCTGTGGGGCACGCGGCTGGAGGCTCCCGTGCTCGCCTGCGGGGCCGCCAGACGAGCGACCAGCGGTTCGACCGCGGCGCGATGACCCACGATGCCCAGAGCGCGCGCCGCTGCGCTGCGGGCCGAAGAGGACGGGCTGCGCTCGAGCGTGCGCACCAGCGGCAGAATCCAGTTGGGATCCTGCGCGGCTCGGATCGTGCGCGCCGCTTCGGTCTGCACGCGCAGCGAGGGATCGTAGACGGCGCTGGCGAGAACCTGGCGGGGCAACTCGCCGGCAAAGGCGCGACGCAGAGCGACCAGAGCCAGCTCGCGCCGTTCGACGATCGGGCTTTGCAGCGAGAGTTCGAGCTCCTGCCTCCAGGCTGTCGCGGAAGTTCCCGAGCGCAGGCCCGCCAGGCACAGCTCGCGCACGGCGCCTCCCTGCCCCGGTCGCGAACCCGCCTCACGCCACAGTTGCTCGCGCGGCTTGTCGAGGTCGATCCAGGATCCCCGGCACAACTCCGCGAGCGCCCCCGCGTGATCCGGATCGCGCTGCAGCACGCGGTCGAGTTCGCGCAGCGCTTCGGCCTTGAGCCCCTGAGCGCGCGCGTCGCGCGACCAGTGGACGCGGGCCTCGAGATCCTCGCGATCGAGCCCGCGCAGGGCATTCAGCGTGCGGGCCTCCGCCGGAGTGGGAGACTGGGGCAGCGCGAGCGGGAGGAACAGAGCCAGAGGTATCGAGATCATGGAGTGGCGGGGGATGTTAGGATCGAGAGCGGGATGAAGCTCTTGGGCTTGTGTCTGGCATTGTTGGCTTGGGGAGCTGTGCAGGCCCACGGGGCCGCAGCTGTCGGCGGGGCCGCAGCTGTCAGCGGGGCCGCCTCGGCTAGCGGAGTGGACGCACTCGATGCTACCCAACCCTTGCCGCAGGGTTTCCGAGTGTTGCGCGAGCATTTTCGGCCCGCCCGGCCGGTGGAGCTGGCTGAGGGCGCCGTCTGCACCGTGCCGCGCTTCTCCGGACGCGGCCGCGAAGCCCTGATTTCGTGGAATCTGGTGTTGTCGCCCGACAGCAGTGTGGTGATCGAGACCCGTCTGGCGCCTTGGAGCGATCCGGAACGGGCCTCCGCTTGGCTCTTCGTCGGCTATGCGGGAGCGCAGCCCGCCTCCAAGGGGCCCATGACCGATGGCTGGCTGCGCGTGGACACTGATTTCGTGCGCTGCGACGAGCCTTCGGCCTGGATCGAAGTGCGCGTGCGGCACCTTTTGGGCGGACCGGTCGCTGTCGAGCGCATCGACATCAGCATGCGGGATCGTTTGCGGCGCGCGGCAACGGAGGCTCCGCCAGCCGGCGAATGGCCGATCCCGGCCCTCGAGGTGCCCTTCCGCTCGCAGCGCCTCGCCACGGGGGCGCTGGGCTCGCGGCTGTGCAGCCCGACCAGCGTGGCGATGGTGCTCGGCTTTCACGGCAGCGAGGTCGCGACGCTCGATCTGGCTCGGCGCGCGTACGATCGCTTCCACGATCTGTACGGCAACTGGCCGCGCAATGTGCAGGCCGCCCGAGAGTGCGGCGTCGAGGGCTACCTCACCGCGATCGCGCACTGGAGCGAAGCCGAAGCGCTGCTGGCGCGCGGATTTCCGCTGGTGATCAGCATCGCGGCGCCCAAGGGCGAATTGCGCGGCGCGCCCTACGCCCGCACCAACGGTCATCTGCTCGTGCTGAAGGGCGTCGATGCGCGCGGGGATCTCCTGGTCAACGATCCTGCCGCACGCCTGCGCGGGGAGCTGACCTACCGCCGCGAGGATCTCACGCGCTGCTGGCTGGCGCGCGGGGGCACGGTCTACGTGCTGCTGGGCCGGGCTTCGCGTTAGCGCTGGAAGATCGGCAGCAGACTCTCCGGCAGCGCCAGAAACAAGCTGTTCATGGCGGCCGCGTAACTCGATCCGTAGCGCGCATCCTCCCACAGCCCCGCGCGATTGCGCTCGCGCAGCACCCGCTCGCATTCGCGCGGATACCACTGTTCGAAGAGCTGGCGCTCGCTGGCCTGCCACAGGCACAGCGCCAGGTAGAGCCGCTCGTAGTAGGGGCAGGAGACATGCATTCCATCCGCAGGATCCTGCGCCTCGGCCGGGCGGAGGCCTTCGGCCTCGCGCCGCGCGAGTTCGAGCAGCAGCCAGTCGAGTCCGCGCTGGACGCTCGCGCGCTCGTACTCGCCCGCGGCCTGCAGCGTGGCGAGTGCGGCGGCGGTCAAGGCCACGCTCGAATGCTCGTCGCCGAGGCTGTAGCGGAACGATCCGTCCGGCTTCTGGGAGCGCTCGACGTAGCGCACCGCGCGCCGGATCGGCTCGGCCTCGATGCGCAGGCCGGCGCCTTGCGCTCCGCGCAGCGCCGCGAGACAGCCGATCGTCAGCGAACCCTCGTGCATCACGCTCTTCTCGAAACCATACCACCAGCCGCCCTCGAGCCCCTGCGTGGCGAGAATGCAGTGCGTCGAGGCGTGCAAGGCCGCTTCGAGGCGCCTGCCGAACTCCGATTCCGGGCTGACGCACCAGGCCTGACTCAGCGCCAGCACGGCGAAGCCCTGACCGTGCATGCGCGAAATCAGATCGCTCTCATGCCTCAGCACACCGCTCTGTGGATCGGTGCGTTCCAGAAGCCAGCCGAGCATCTGCTGGAGTGCGCGCTGCTGCGGGCCTCGTCCCGGCTGATTGCCGCCGGCCATCAGCGCCAGCGATCCCAGCGCCGTGATCGCCACGGGAGCCTTGAGGCGCGCGTCTTCCACCGACAGCGAACCGTCGGTTTGCACCCTCTGGGCGAGTCCCGCGAGCGTTTCCTCGAGCACTCGCCGGCGCGCCTCATCCGAGGACAACACGCGCCCGGCCGGAGCGCCGGAATTCGAGGTCGACTGCGTCGGCAGTCCGGCGGCAGCGCTCGCGAGCAGCAGAGCCAGCGCCGCCCCGCTCACGGGCGCTGGTTGAGCTTCTTGTAGTAGCTGTCGATCCAGTCGCGGTAGCGCGCGGGATACTCACCGCCACCCTGCGAGCGGAACACATCGCGCGCATGCTCCGGCAGGAAGCCCCAGGTCTCGGTCGTGTTGGCGTTGTTCGCCACGGCGCCCTTCTCGGCACCCGGAGGCGGCGCACCCTCCTGCTGTGTGGCGGGCTGATCGGAGGCCCGATTGTCGTTCGGTTGGCCGCCCGGCTTGGGCTGGCCTTGGGCGAGTTGCTGCTGGCCGGGCTTGGGTTGAGGACCCGCCTCGCGACCGTTGCCGGTCTTCTCGCGTTGGGTGGTCGCATCACGCGCGCCCTCGAGCGGGCTTTTCTGGTCCGAGCCCGGCTGTCCCTGCGCGGTCGATTGCGAGGAGGAGGGCTTCGAGCCCTTGCCGATGCTCTTGCGCAGCGACGAGCAACTGCCGCTGGAACTGTCGGACTGGCTCTGCTTGGGGATCGAAGCGAGCTCGAGGATCTCGTCGATGCTCTTCACGGCGGCCTCGCTCTCACTCCTCGAGCGCTTCATCAGCTCGCTCATCGACTTGGCGGCGGCTCCCGCTTCCCGCGCGGCTTCGCCCGCGCCCGAACCGCCGGCGGCGGCGTCCTCGAGCAAGCGGTCGATGTTGCGCAACTGCCGCTCGACATCGCGGATCAGTTGCTCCATGCGGGCGTCGATCTCCTCGTCGCTCGAGGACTCGCCGCTCACGGGCGGGAGGGTCACATCGATCGGCGGGGGCGCCTTGTCCTGACCCCGGTCCTGACCCGGGTCCTGACCCGGGTCCTGACCCGGTTGGGGCGCGAGCGGCTCCTGGGCGACGATCGGGAAGGCGAGGCTCAGGGCCATGAGAGCGGCGCAGGCCGAATTCCGACGGATGGGTTTCATGGGTGCGTGTTCCTTCAAGGTTTTTCGTCTTCGGGGTCGGGCAGACCCAGCCGTTTTCTGAATTTAACAAACAAGTCGCTGGTTCGCTGGTGTTTCCAAGCCAGCCGCTGCAGGTCCTCCAGAACCAGCGGATCGGGTTCGCCGCGCTCCTCGAGCTCGGGGTGCAGCTTGAGGAATTTTTCGATGGCGCGCTGGTTTTCGACTTCCATCCGCCGCAGCAGCTTCAGCTCAGCGATGTCGGGCACCAGCTTCGGCGGCGGCGGCTGACCCTGATTCTGCTGGCCCTGCTCCTGGGGCTCCTGAGGCTCCTCTCGGCGCCGCTGCTTTTCCTTTTCCAGCGCCTCGGCCAGCCAGGCGAGGTTGTCGCGCACGTCCTGTTGCAGGCCCTGCACGCGCTCGCCGCTCTGGTATTCACCCTCCTCGCCCATGTCGCGGCCGATGCGCTCGAGATCGGCCTTGAGCTGTTCGAGCACCTCGGCGAAGACCAGGCTGCCCTCCTCGGCGATCGCCTTTTGAATCGTGGCGGCGCGGGCACCGAGCGCCGCTTCCGCCTTGGCGACTTTCTTGAGCCGCAGTCGCTGGGTGTGGCTGGGCCGCTCGCTGCCCGCGCGCGCGCGGTCGACCTCCAGCGTGGCATCCATCTGCAACTGGTGCTCGCTCGCCATCTGGCGCACCTCCTCCGCGATGCGGAACAGGAGCTCCTCCTGGCGCAGCCGCTGGTACTGCTCCTCTTCCTGCGTCAGCTCGCGCTGCGCCTGCTCCATCTGACGGCGTGCTTCCTCGGCCTGCTGTTCGCCCTCGTCCATCTCGCCGTCGCGGAACGACTGGCGCGCGTTCTGAGCGCTGCTCTGGGCGCCGGCGAGGCTTTCGGGCTGCGACTGGGGATTGCGCTCGCGATTGCGCTCGGCGAGTTCCGCCAGCGCCTTGCGCACGCGCTCCTGCTCCTGGGCGAGCTCCTCGGCCGCCTGCTTTTCCTCGGCGGTCTGGGGCGCGCGGGTCTGGCCCGCGGCCTGTGCCGCCTTGGAGAGGGCCGACTGGGCCTGGCTCTGCGACTGCGAGGCGGACTGGCTCTGGCCCTGCTGCAGCTGGGACTGTGCCTGTTCCATCGCCTGCTGCGCGGACTCCAGCGCGGACTGCGTGGCGGACTGTGATTGCGGGCTCAAACCCGCCTGCTGTGCGGCCTGGCGCAAGGCTTCCATCTCGCGCGCCAGCTGTGCCTGCTCGCGGGCGATCGCCTGCTGTTCGGGCCGGGAGGCGGATTGAGCCGCTGCATCGCGTCGGGCTGCGTCGAGCGCGGCCTGCGCGCGATCGAGCGCCTGACGGGCCTTTTCCGCGGCCTGCGCGGCTGCCTGGGCCGCCTGCTCCTGTGCGGCCGCGGTTGGCGAGGGCTGCGACGGCGTCGGCTGCGGTTGACCCTGCGGTTGGCCCTGCGGTTGACCCTGCGGTTGACCCTGCGGTTGACCCTGCGGTTGACCCTGCGGTTGACCCTGCTGTTGACCCTGCGGATTGGCGGCCTGCGCCGCCTGCTGCGCCGCCTCGCTCGCGGCTCGAGCCGCCTCTTCGAGAGCCTGCTGTGCCGACTGCCCGGCCGGGGACTGGCCCTGCGGCGCGCGCTGCAACTGTTCCGCGAGTTCGCGAGCGCGATCCGCCTGCTCGGCCTGGGAGCGCGCGAGCGCCGGAGCGAGCTCCTCGAGCTCTTGCAGGCCCGAGCGCAGCGTGCGCTCGGCCTGACTGAGCGCTTCGCGCAGGTCCTCGGCGCCGCGCGCCTTGGCGAGCTGTTCGCGCGTCTCGCGGGCGACGGCGGCCGCACCGCTCTCGCCCTCGGCGCGCTGCTCGAGCTGCTGCTCTCCGGTCTGGGCGGCGCTCGCGGCCGCCTGCGCCTGTTCGCGTGCCGCCTGTTCGAGTGCGGCGGCCTGCGCTTCGAGCGCGGCCGCGGCGGCTTCGCGGCCACTGCGCTCCTGACCGGCCGACTGCGCCGTTTCGGCGCCCTGCGCCAATTGTTCGGCGGCCTGGCGCGCGGTTTCATCGCCGGAGATGCGCGCGGCCTTGGACTCGCGCTCGGCGGCCGTCGAGAGTTCCTTGCCGACTTGCTCGGCGCTGCGCTCGCTGCCGCGCAGATCCTGCGCCGCTCCGCGCAGCTCCTCGGCCGCGCGCTCGAGGCGCTCGGCGCGCGTGGCGGCTTCCACCGCGCGCTGCAGCGGCTGGGTCTGTTCGGCGAGCTGGCGGTTTTCCCGGGGGGAGAAGCTCTTCGCCACATTGGCGTCCGTCGACTGATCGCGGCGCAGCTGCTCGAGCTCGGCCGCCAGCTGATCGAGATCCAGCGCGCGGTTCTCGCGGGCGAGCGCCTCGCTGCGCTGCTGCAGCGCGCGCTGGCGCTCCTGTGCATTCTGGAGTTTCGCGACGAGCTCGCGCTGCTCGGCCGATTGCAGCTGTTCCTGCAGTGCCTTGGCCTGTTCGACGATGCGCGCCTCGTCCTTGGCAAGCTGCGAGAGGCCGGCCTGGATCGCCTTGAGATCCTGGAGGGCCTTGTCGAGGTTCTCCATGCCGGCGCGGTCGGTCAGGATCTCGTACAGCCGCTCGAGGCTCTTGACGACCTGCGTCTGGGCTTCGAGAGCCTGGACGGAGGCTCCGGTGTCGATGCCTTTGAGCGAGGCCTCCATCAATTCCTCGAGCGTGCGATCGCCGTACTCGGGGCGGCGGGCTTCGAGGTGCGTGATGCCCTGACGCAGGAGCTTGGCGGCGTGCGTGCGTCCCTCGGCGTCCATGCGCTGCGCGAGCAGTTCCATCGTGGAGCGCAGGCGCTTGAGCTGGCGGACCAGCAGAGCCTGATCCTCGGCGAGGGCTTGGCGCGTGCGCGCATCGCCGCCCTGAACCGCCGGCAAGGCCGGCATCGCCAGACACAGGAGGAGCGAGAGGGTCGTGAACATGGTCAATTGTCCTTGGCGTACTGCCGGGTGCGCTCGTTGAGTGTCTTCTGCCCGCCGAGGATGTCGCGGGTCAGGTTGAGCACGGTCTGGAAGTTGTCCCACTCGGCCAGCAGATCCGAAAGCTGGCCAAGCTTCTGAACGCAGGCGTTGAGCTCGTTTCGGGCGGTTTCGAGAGCCTGGCTCAGCTCGCGCAACTGTTCGGCGCGCGCCGCCGCGTCGAGCCCCTCGACGGCTCCGCGGGCATGGTCCTCGCTGATCTCCAGCGCCACGCCGCTGATCTCGACCAGCTTGGCCGCGAAGGCGCCCGCGCTGAGTGCGCCGCTGCGGCGCGCTTCGGCCAGGTCGCGCCAGGGTTGTGCATCGAAGCCGCGCAGCACCGACTGCGACAGACGCGCGTCGATCTGTTCGAGCGCGCCCTGCGAACGTTCGTCGATGCGCGAATACAAGAGGGCCTCGACGAGCGCGGTCAGCTCGCGCGTCAGGGTGCGGGCATCGCCCTGCACGCGGCGGGCTCCGGTGAGCACGCTGCCCGCCTCGCGCGTGGCACTGGCGAGCTCGGCCGCGGCGCCCGCCAGCGCGCTCTCGAGTTCGCCCGTTTCCTTCAGCTTGGCCTGCGCCAGTTCGGCCAGAGCGCGCGTCGTGGTTTGCGCGCGGTTGAGCCGCTCCTGCACGCGGCGCAGGAATTCATCGGGGGAGACGACGCGCACGCGCACCAGCGCCGAGCGGCCTTCGCCCGCCCGCGGCTGGGCGTTGTCGCGCGCAACGACGACCAGCTGCCACTGCGAGCCTTCGCTCGCGGCCGCTGTGCCGCCCGCCAGCTGCTCCGCTTCGATGCGGGCGCGGGCAAAGGCGCGCACCGCGATGCGCTGCTTGTCGCCGCTGGCTTCCGGGCCCAGTTCCTCGCGCGCCAAGGCGCGCCATTCCAGCGGATTCTCGGGCGACGGCTCGTCGGCCGGGGCGCCCTGGGCCGCAGCCGTCCAGCCCAGCGCGCTCAGTCCGAAATCGTCGTCGGCGCGCACGCGCAGGCTGATCCAGCCGCCGGGCACGGTGTCGACCTCGCCGCGGGCGGGGGAGAGCAGTTCGACCTCGGGCGCCCGGTCGGCGATCACGGTCACCCCGTACAGGCCCGGGTCGGGGTTCTCCAGACCGTTGTCGTCCTTCAGGAGGAAGCGGTAGCGCAGCGAGCGCTCGGCGTTGAGCTCCATCGACCAGCCCGGACGGGTGGGCTCGCCCTCGCGCAGCGCGGGGAACTCGGCCGGCTCCAGCGCGATGCGTGTCATCTGCGGCAGGATCTCCGCCTCGCCGCGCACCTGTTCCGGCCGCGTGGCGACGAAGAAACGCAGGCGCGAACCGGCGAGCGCCTCGATCTGCGGTTCGGTCTCCAGCCGCACGGAGAGACCGCTGTAAGCCGGCGGCTCGATGCGCACGGCGATCGCCTCGACATCCGGCGGCTCGAGCACGTCGATCCACAGCCGCGGTTCCTGATCCTCATCGTCGCCGCCGCTCACGGTGAGCTCGACGCTCGCGGCCAGCCCGCGCAGGAAGGTGCGGAAGTACTCTCCGCTGCGCGCGAGCTCGAGGCGCTCCGTTCCCACGCGCAACTCGACTTCGTCGGGCACGCGGCCGAGTGCCTTGATCACGACAGCAAAGTCCCCGCCCTTGGTGAAGCGCAGGCGTCGCTCGCCGCTGGTCACGAGCTCCAGACGGCCTTGCGCGTCGAGGATCTCGAAAGCGAGCGTCGTCTCGCGCGGCCAGGCCTCGTCGGAGCCCAGCAGGCGACGCGCGTAGAGCGAGAAGGCCTGCTGCTGGCTCGCGGCCAGCAGCGCCAGCAGCGCAACGGCCAGAGCGCCCAGTCCGGTGCGCTGCCAGGGACCGCGCGTGTCGAGCACGCCGGCCGGCGCAATCGTCCGCGCGCGTTCGGCGGCCGAGTGGAGGATCGATTCGCGCAAGCTGCGCTCGCGCCCGCTCGCGGATTCGGGCGAGAGTTCCACCGCGCTGACCAGCACCTGCTGCAACTGTGGATAGGCGCGCTCGTACAGCAGCGCCAGACCGCTGCGGTTCGGCAGACGGCGCAGCGGCTGCCAGATCCAGCGCCGCCCGAGCACGATCAGCAGGCCCAGCAGCACTGCCAGATGGATCAGCCGGATCGCCAGCGGCACATGCAGCCACCAGTCGATCACGAAGGTGATCGCGATCCAGACCGAGGCGGCTCCCGCCAGCATGCAGCCGCCGCACAGCAGCACCCAGCGCAGCAAGGTAGCGCGCAGCGCCCTCAGGCGCTGTTCGACCAGCTCGGAATCGTTGCGCGGATCGCTCATGAAGGATCGTTCGTTCAGCGTTGGAAGATGGGCAGCAGACGGTAGGGAATCTCGAGAATCAGCACGGCCATCGCCGTGCCCAGCGCGGGCCCCGGTCCGACGTCGTTGCGCCAAGAACCATCGGGCTGTTGCATCGTGATCAGCGTGTTGCGCAGGCTTTCGAAGTAGGGTTCCCAGTAGGGCGCACCAGCCGTGTACATGGCCTGCACGGCGTAGTAGTGCCCGTACCAGAAGAAGTAGTGACCGCGCCGATTGTCCGGCTTGCCGTTGAAGCGCGCCGTCTCGCTGGCGAGGTACTCGAGCCCCTTTTGGATCAGATCATCCGAGTAGATTCCCAGACCGTGCAGCGCCGTGACGCCCGCCGCGGTCAGCGGGAAGGAGGTGCGCGAGTACTGATCGCGCTGGTAGCGGAAGGTGCCCAGCGGATTGCCGCCCCACATGCCCTGCTGGGCGTTGTATTCGGCCGTGACAGCGGAGTCGACCACGTAGCGCGCCGCGAGATCGATCGTGCTCTTCGGCACCTTGATGCCGATGTTGCGCGCGGCGCGCAGGGCAATCACCTGGCAGACCACGATCGACATGTCCGATTCGCGCTGGTATGGCTCGTAGCGCCAGCCGCCGTCCTTGTTCTGCGAGCGCACGATGAAGTCCACCGCCTTCTGCAGCACCTTCTGGACGTCCTTGCGGTGCGTCATGCCGACGATCTCGGCCAGGAACAGCGTGGCAAAGGCATGGTCGTACATGCGCGAGCCGGCGTGGAACAGGAAGCCGTCCTCCGATTGGCAGGTCAGCACGAAGTCGAGCGCACGGTTGACATTCTCGCCGTAGCGTCCGCGTCCGGGCAGATGGCCGCCGGCCAGAAAGGCCATGCCCCCCAAGGCCGTGACGCCAAGGTGCGACTTGCCGTCTTCCGTGATGTTGAAGCCCTCGTTGAGCTTGTAGCCGATGCGCGAGACCCAGGCGCCGTTGGGCTCCTGGTTCTTCGCCAGCCACTCCAGACCGCGTTCGACGGCCTGAGCCTGCTCCTCGGTTACGGCCACCAGCGCGCTGACATCCCCGCCCGGCAGACCTTGCTGACGCGGCAGGGGAGCACTGGCCGCGGGAGATCCCGCCATCAGGGCCGAAAGCAACAGAGACATTCCGATCATTGCCACAACTCCAATCTGCGCTCGCCGCGCACGAACAGGCTGTTTCCCATCGGGACGAATTCGACGCTGTCGCTGTCGCCGAAGCTGGCGCTCGGCAGCGCGCGCTTGTCGGCGCGCATCAGCCCGCTGGCGCGGTCGAGGAACACCAGCTGCGTGCCGATCTCGCCCGAGCGGTTGGCGCTGCGGCCCGGCGCATAGGCGAGCAGCACGCACTCGCTGGAGATCGCGGGCAACGGTGTCTGCCCGCCGCCGATCTCCTTCCAGGGCACGCTGAGGGTCGTGACCCAGCGCTCACCCTTCGCCAGGTCGATGCAGCGCACGCGCGCCTCCTGGGGGTTCTGCGGACGACGGGAGAGCACGAACAACTCCGGGCTCGGCAATTCGCGGCGACGCCACTGGCGCGAGCCCAGCAGACGGTCCTCGAAGGAGAGTCGCACATGGCTCAGGGGCGCGAGCGCGCCGATCGTGGTCGAAAGCTCGATCAGCTGCGGTGAGCGCGTCGCCGCATTGGTGCCGATCGGTCGCAGGTAGAGCCAGGTGCGCCCGCCGTGCTGCAGCACCGTGCTCAGCTGGCGGCGCTCCTCGCCGCTGCCCGAAAGATCCAGATCCCACAAGCGCGCGAGTGTGCGCACGTCGTGGCATTCGATGCGGCTCAGGCTGGCGTGCTCGATCCACGGCACCAAGAGCCGCTGGCCCTCGACCCAGGCATCGGATTCCACCCGCGCCTGCGCGCCGGCGGCGAGCGTCAGCGCGCCGAGGCGTCGGCCGGTGTACAGGTCCGCGACCTCGATCTCGATGGCGCCCATCTGAGGCAGGAAGCACAGCCGATCCTCGGCGACCAGAGGCAGCGCGCGCGCGCCGTGCACCGTGGAAGCCCGGGTCCACAACAGCGTTCCGCCGCGCGCATCGTAGGCCAGCACGCGATTCTCGCCCGCCTCGCTGCGCGCGAGCACGAAGGCCAGCCCGCTGCCCGCTGACAACGCCAGCGACGCTTCGCCGCTCGGCAGGAAGGCGCGCCAGCTGATCTCGCCCGTGCCCGCATCCAGCGCCAGCACCTGATTGCTGGCGGCGAGCAGCACCCGCTCTCCCGCCAGCCGGGCCTGCGTGCGCCAGTCGGCCGCACCCAGCGCCTGTCCCATTTCCTCGGGAACGGCGCTGGCCCAGACCGGCTGCGACGGATCCTTCGCGCTCCAGCCCGTGACCTTCCACTGGCGCGTCTGGGGGTCGACCAGCGCCACCAACCACAGCCGCTCCCCGCGCACCGAGCGCGTGCCCAAGAACTGGCTGGCAGCATCGAGGGCCCAGGCACGCGGCGGATCGGCGGCGAAGTTCGCTTCCGCCAAGGCCTCCGCGGGCAGCAGTTCCTGCGCGCGCCGCTCCAGCTCCGCATCGCTGCCGACGCGCGCGAGGCTCTGCAGCAGCACGGCGGCCAACTCCTGATTCCCGCTGCTCGCCAGCCCCTCGGCCGCGCGCTTCCACAGCGCGAGATCGCGCGGATTCGCTCCGCTGAGCTCGAGCGGAGCCTCGAGGCGGGCCACCAGTGTCGCCAGCAGGCGCGCGGGGTCGCCGGACTGCGCCGCGCGCTCCAGCCGCAGGTCCGCGGCCTTGGCCGCCGCCGCGGTGCCCGGCCACCAGTTCTCCATCTGGAGCAGCGTCGCGTCGTCGTTGAGCGACAGCGCGCGGTCCAGCTCCGCCGCGGCGCGGGCCGCGTAGGTGGCCAGCTGTTCGGGCGCGGCCGAGGCGCACAGCTCAAGGATGCGGGCCCGAGCCAGCGCTCCCGCGCGGCGTTCGCCTTCGATACCCGGCAGTTCGGTCTGCGACCAGTCGCGCACGAGCGGCTGGAGCGCGGAGAGCTCAGCGTCGACGCGCCGAGACGTTCGCGCCGCGCGCGCGCGCTCGGTCCCGACCCACAGGCGCACCGGCAGCTCGCGCACGCCCTCGCCCACACCCGGCACGAAGTGCAGCGGATCGGAGTCCCCGGCAGGCACGCACAGCAGCACCAAACCGTCGCCGTGGGCCTCGAAATCCTGGAGCAGGGCCTGTCGGCCAACCTCGTTTTCGAGCTGGTACTCGGCCAGCAGGCCCTCGAGCCGCTGGGCCGGACCGGCGGCCTGCGCGCGCGCGCGGCGCAGGAACTCCAGCGCGGCCTTGTTGTCCGCCAAGGCGCGCTGCGCCTGCGCGCTGAGCCACAGCACGCGCCAGGCGAGCTCGCGCTCCTCGAAGGCCATCGAGGAGGGATCCAGAGCCTCCGTGAGGCGCCGGTCGGCCTCGCCGAGCTCCTCACGCGCGCGCAGCGTGTCGCCCGCTTCCAGCGCGCTGCCGGCGCTCGAGGCGAGCAGGCGCGCCACGAGCAGCACCTTCTCGCGGTTCTTGGGCTCGCGGTCGGCCTCGGTGCGGGCGCGCGCGATCATCCGCGTCCACTCGAAGTAGCCCTGCACGGAGCCGCGCGTGACCCGGAACAATTCGCCGCGGCCGAGCAGGATATTGCCCGTGCTGTCCCAGGGGACGCTCGAGAGCTCGCGGCCGCTCCTCCATTCCAGTTCCACGCGCGCATCGAGCAGCGGCAGGGTCACGGACTCGCGCGTCAGCACCGGCCGCCCCAGCGCGGTCGGGTTGGCGAGATCCTCGTGCTCGTACTGCCAAGCGAGCTTGCGCGGAGCGCCCGTGCGCAAGCCCGCGGGATTGGCGAGCGCCACCAGCTTCGTGCCCAGCACCAGCACCTTGTCCTCGGTGGCCCCGGCGAACAGGAGTTCCTGGCCGCGGTAGCGCGCCGCGCCCTGCGACATGAAGAACGAGTAGGGCAGCGACCAGACCAGCGCGCCCGAGCGCGTATCGATCGCCACGAGATCCGGGCTGTCGTAGGGCGTCGCCAGCAGCAGCGAGCCGACCATCCACGGCGGGCTCTGCCGCCACACATTGACCAGCGGCTGCGCCTCCATGCGCGAGTAGTTGCGCTCGATCACGATCTGCTCGTAGGCGGTCTGCCACAGGAGCTCGCCGCTCAGCGCATCCAGCGCGGCGATCGTGCCCAGCGCGGTCAGCGCAAAGACGCGCCCGTTCTCGACGACCAGCGGGGGAGCGCAGAATTCGCTCGACTGGCGGCCGAACATGTTGAGCTCGCGTTGGCCGCTGATCAGCGAGCGCGACCAGCACAGCTTGCCCGTCTCGAGCTCGATGCAGGCGACGTGCAGGTCAATCCGGCCCTCGATGCGCGCGTAGGGCGCGTAGATGCGGTTGCCGACGATCACGGGCGGACCGCAGATGTTCATCCTCTGCAGGAAGTCGCCTCCGGTTCCATCCCAGCCCGGCGGCGGGCGGTGATTCCACAGCGGCTTGCCGCTGGCGATTTCGAAGGCCGCCAGCCGGCGCTCGGGCATCGGCTTCAGGATCTCGAGCTGGCCGAAGGTCTGGCGTTCGTTGAGCGCGAAGGGGAGCTGCTGCGCAGCGACGACGATGCGCTCGCACGCGGCCGCGGCGTACTGCGCGGTCTCGTCGTGCACCGCGAGCGACAGCTCCTCGCGCGCGCGATTGGAGAGCCGGCTCCAGCCGGGCGGCTCTTCGCTTTCCCACAGGCGTGCGCCGCTGAACGCGTGCAGCGCGATCAGCCGCCGCGGCAGCGCGACGAACAAGGTGTCTCCCGAGCGGGTCAGCTGCAGCGCGTCCGAAGAGGGGACCCGGCCGCTGACGATCTCGCCCAGACGGTAGGCCTCGGGCCACTGGCTGGCCTCCTTGCCGGGCGCGGACAGATCGCTCTCCGCGCGCAAGCAGGGCAGGAAGGAGCCCAGCGCCTCGGTGCTGCGCAAGCCGGCATGCCGCGCGGGCGCGCGCAGCTCCTCGAGCAAGAGACGCCGTCCCGCGGACAGCGTGCCGAGCAGCGCAGGATCGTTCTCCAGCGCGCGATTCCAGGCCTGCAGGGCCTGCGGCTCGCGCCCGGCCTCCAGCTCCAGATCACCCAGGCTCAGCAGCGCGCGCGTCGCCGTATCGGTCCAGGGATGCACGCGCGCCAGCTCGCCGAGTGCCAGCGCGTCACGCTGCGACTGCGCGCGCTCCAGCGCACCGCGCGCGAGCGCTTCCTGACGGGCGCGGTAGCGCGCGAGCGCCTCGGGCGGCAGCGTGCGCAGCAGCTCCCGCGCGCGCGCGCTGGCGCTGACGAAGACCGGCTGCTGCGAGCGCGTGGTGCCGAAGTCCAGCACGCCGGGCAGCACATCGCCGGGATGCTCGGCGAGCAGCAGTTCGAGCTGGTCGATCGCCTCGATCCAGCGCTGGCCCTCGATGTGCTGGAGCGCTTCGTCGAGCCGCGCCTGCGCCAGGCGCGTCAGCGGAATCGAGTAGGTGTGCGAACCGGTGTCCTCCGCCTCCTGCACGGGTGCGATGGTCAGCCATCCCAGCATCCAGAGCGCGCCGGCGAGCATCAGACCAGCTCCCATTTCTTGCGCAGGATCCACTCCGCGCACAACAGCGCCAGGGCCAGCGCCAGCGTGCCGAAGCTGTCCCAGATATCGTCGAGTTCCGAGCTCAGCGGCTCGCGCCGCTCTTCGCCGCCGGGCAGCGCGGCGCGCAGCTGCTCGAGTCCGGTCAACTCCATGGCGAGGCCTCCGCTCAGCTTGGCCACGCGCGCCATCAACTCGGGGTTGGGCGCCGGTTCGTTGTTCTCGCGCGAAGGCAGCACCAGCTCGAATTCGGTGCTGGCGCTGCGCTGGCCCTGATTCTCGACCCAGGCGCGGTACACGCCCGCGCGCTCCAGCTCGAGCCCGATGCGGTACTGGCCGGGGCGATTGGGCACGAGGTCCATCCGGATCGGCTGGACCTTGCCGTCGGGATCCTCGAGGCGCGCCTCGAATTCGGTGGCGGTGCTCGGCCGATAGTCCTCATCCAGCACGCGCGCTTCCAGCGTCACGCGCTCGTCGAGATCGTAGCGCGAGCGCAGCGCATCGAGTTGCACGCGCCGATCGCCGCTCTTCAGCCGCCCGAGCGCGACCCAGCGCAGCGCGTTGCGCCAGAAACGCTCGTGGAAGCGGTCGCCGAAGCGGTAGCGCCACATCCACGTGGAGTCGATGCCGATGTAGAGCGTGCGGCCCGCGGGAAAGAAGCCCGCCACGAGCAGCGGGTACTTGCCGGCCGCATTCTGCGCCTCTGGGTGGCGCAGCAGCAGTTCTGCGCCGGGCTTGGCGCGCAGCGCCGGGTAGAACCACGTGAAGCCGCGCAGCCCCGCCTCGCCCTCCCACAGGGCGCGGTTCTGCTCGTTGTCGCTGACGAGGCGCACGACCTCGTGCGGCGTCTTGGGCGCTTCCAGCTGCCCGTGGAATTCCTCTCCGCTGGCATCGCCCAGCGCCATGCCGGTGGGATCGATCACGATCGGCAGCAGTTCCTCGACGGGCGTGCCGAGGAAGGAGCGCGGGTTGTCCATCTCGCCGGCCTGGCTGATCAATCCGCCGCCGCGTTCGACGAACTCCTGCAGCGCGGAAAGGAACTCCTCGCAGGCGCGCGGATCGGGCGAAATGCGGAAGGGGTTGATGTCCCCGAGGATCACCACGTCGTAGTTCTCGAGCAGCGTGCGCCGATCGGTGGGCACGCGCTCCAGCGCAGGCACGCCCTTGGTCGATTCCTGCACGAAATCCGGGGTCGCGGAGAGCAGGAAGCACTGCGCGCGGATGTTCTGGTCGGAGCGCAGCAGCAGGTTCTTCAGGTAGCGGTATTCCCAGCGCGGATAGCCGTCGACGTACAGCACGCGCAGCTTCTCGGGCGTGATGCGCACGGTGAAATCGACCTGATTGTCGTCGGTCAGGGTCTCCTCGGGCTGCACGGGCACGCGCACCCGCAGCCGGCGCTCGCTCTTGCCTTCTTCCATCGGCAGCGGGGGCGCGATCAGCACGACGCGCGCGCCCGCGGCGCTCAACTCGGCGGATTCCTCGCTGATCGGCTGGCTGCGTCCGTCCGCGTCGAGTTCCTCGAGCACCACGCTGGTGCGCGCGCCCGCCGGCGTGCCACGGCCCACCAGTCTCACGCTGACCTCGATTTCATCGCCTTCCAGCGCGCTCTGCGGCGCTTCGGCGATCTCGACCAGCGCATTCTTCTCCGGCCGCGTGTCGCCGACGACGATCGTGTGGACGGGGATGCCCATGCTCGCGGCCGAGCGCGCGATGTCCTCGGGCGGCAGCCCGGCGTTGTTGCGCCCGTCCGAGAGCACGAGGATGTCGGTGACGTGCCGTCCGCGGTTGGCCGAGAGCGCCTGGCTCAGCGCTCCGCCGAGCGCCGTCGCGTTGGCGCGTCCCGAGAGGCCGCTGCTGTCGATCAGGGGCTCCAGCGTCTCGCCGAAGCGGAAGGTCTTGACCTGATAGCCGCGCTCGCGCGCCAGCGGCAGGATTTCCTTGTCGAGCGCCGCGCGCGTCAGATCGAGGCGCCGCGCGCCTTCCGGCGCACGGCCGAGCAGCTCTTCCAGCGCATCGCGGCGCTTGCGCTGGTCGGCGTAGGCGTCCTGACGCAGCATGCTGGCCGAGTCGTCGACCAGCACCAGCACCTCGGCCGGTCGGATTTCCTCGCGGCGTTCGACGAAGACCGGCCGGAACAGGATCGCGAACAGCAGCAGGAAGGCCAGCCCGCGCAGGCTCGCGAGCACGATGCGGCGCGCCAGCGGCACGCCCTGGCCGAGATAGCTGAACCAGGCCAGCGCCAGGCAGCCGGGGATCACCAGCAGCACGACGACCCACAACTCCGGCAGATCCAGAAGCTGGAAGGTCGCGCGCGTGCCTTCGCTGGTCAGCGGCTCCTGCAGCAGCGCCAGGCTCATGGGTGGATCCTCCGCGAGCGGCCGATGAAGGCGGCGAACAGGCTTTCGACGACCAGGAAGCACAGCGTGGCGATGGCGAGCGCGCGCCACAGCTCACCGCGATCGGCCGGCGTCTGATCGGCCTGCGCGCGTTCCGCGGTCTCTTCGGGCAGGCGCAGCACGCGGTGCAGCGCGGCCAGCTCGGCCTTGCTCAGGCGCTCGAGGTCGCCCTCGCGCGCATCGAATTGCACGGCAAACCAGGCCGGCGGGGCGCCTTCGCGCAGCACGCTGTACGCACCGACACGGTCGGTGTCCTCGGCGCCGATGGCGGGTAGCTTCCAGCGGCCACCCTCGAGCGACTGGGGTTCGCCGAGCAGCGCGCGCTCGGCGCCGCCGGGCTTGGAGAGGCGCAGATTGCGCGGGAAAGCGCCGCTGACTTCGATCTCCAGCGCTTCGCCCACGCCGAGATTGCGCCGGGGCGGGCTGGCGCGCGCGCCGTAGCGCAGCAGCTCGTGGGTCAGCGGGATCAGCGTGGCCGGCGAACGCGGGATGCGCGTCCAGCTGTCGTCGATGCTGCTGGTCAGCAGCACGACGCGGCCGCGGTCGTACGCGCGCTCGATCAGGAGCGGGCTGCCATTGGCATCGTCGAGTGCCGCCAGCACGCTCGAGCGCTCGAGCGCGCGCGCCGCGATGAAGCCGTAGATGGGCGCCTCGGTCAAGAGCAGCCGGAAGCGCTCGTCGGCGAAGAAGCGCAGGGCCGGATGTTCGGCCTCGAAGCGGGCGATGCGCCAGTGTCCTTGGGCGCGCGGATCGCGGCGCTGCACGCGCAACAGCTCGGCCGGCAGCAGGCCGCTGCCGTCGGCGCGGAAGAAGCGGCGGTTGTAGTGCTCCAGATCGAGCTCCTCGCCGGCACTGATCACGACCAGACCCCCGGAGGCCGCGAAACGCTCGATCTTCTGGGCGCTGTCCTCGGACAGGCGCGCCACGTCCGCCAGCCACAGCGCATCCCAGTCCTTGCGCGAGAGTTCCTCGCCGGCGAGTTCGCCGGCCGCGATGCGGCGCGGACGGAAGGGAGCGCGGCTGCCGCCGCCGAGGCGCGCGTCCTCCAGCGGTGGCTCGAGCACCAGCTCGAGATAACCGGCGGCGCTGTTCTCCGGTTCGGGTGCCAGGCGGCCGTCGGCGATCAGCACGCGCAGCGCGTCGGGCACGCTGACCACCTCGGCGCGAAGGTTGTCGAGCGCGAGCCGGTCCGCCTCGATGCCCGCTTCGAGCAGGTGCTCGCCCGCGGCGTCGATACCCACGCGGAACAGCGCGGTGGCGGTTTCCCTGGGGCCGATGTCGATCGTCTGGCTCGGACGCCGCTCGCCGTCGACGGCGAGGCTGACCCGCACCGCGCCGCGCGGGCGCGCGCCGAAATTCGCCACGCGCACCTCGACTTCCAAGGTGCCGCCAGCGCTTTCGATTTCTCCCAGCGGAGCCACGGAGAGAACGGCCAGATTGTCGGCCCCTGCCTCCGCCGGACCGAAGTCCTCGACCGTGATGCGCACATCCAACGCGCTGAGCGCGTCCAGCGTCTCGAACAGCGAGCGTGTGCCCTCCGGCGTTTCGCTGACGAAGTTGCGCTTTTGCGCATCGGTCAGCAGGAACACCTCCAGATTGGCGAGCGCGCCGCCGGTCTGCGCCTCCTTGGCGAGCTTGTGGACCTCGCCCATGGCGGCCGCCAAATGGAGCGGCTCGTGCAGCGGCTCCTCGACGCTCTCGAGCGCGCTGATGCCCTGCTCGGGACTGCCCCAGGCGAGCAGGCGCGGCTCGGCGCCCGCGAGGATCACGCGCAGCCGATCGCCGCCGGCGCCCTTGAGTTCGCGCGCCAGCGCCAGCGCCCGTTCGCGCGCCGTTTCGAAGACCGACGCGCCCGCCTCGCGCGCGCCCATCGAGGCCGAAGCGTCGAGGATCACCACGCGGTCGCGGCGCGCTTCGCTCAGCGCCGCCAGCGGCGAGTCCTTGCCCGTGAAGGGCCGCGCCAGCGCGAAGGCGAGCAGCGCCACGGCCGCCATGCGCAGCAGCAGCAGCAGCAGATTCTCCATCTCGACGCGCCGACGCGTCTTCTTGTAAGCCGCCTCGACAAAGCGCATCGCCGCCCAGGCCACGCGCTTGTGGCGCTGGCGGTTGAGCAGGTGGATGATCAACGGCAAGGCCGCCGCCAGCGCGCCCAGCGCCAGCAGCGGATTCACGAAGCCTCCGAACAGGCCGCCCACTAGCCGCGCCTCCCGCTGCGCACGCGCGCCATGCGGCCGGCGAGGTAGGCCATCAGGCCCGCGTCGATCGGCTCCGCCGTCGAGAGCCGCACGAAATCCAGGCCCAGCGCCGCGGCCAGCTTGGCGAGTTGCCGGCCGTGCGCCTCGAATTCCTCGCGGTAGGCCTCGCGAATCGCGCGCGGGTCGACTTTCTGGATGCCGCTCGCTTCGAGCCCTTCGAGCTTCAGCTGCGAATCAAATTCGAAATCGATCTCGCGCGGATCGACGATCTGCAGCAGCACCGGCTCGTGCCCGGCGTGCACCAGCCGCCGCAGCCCCGCCTGAATGCGCTCGGGCTCGTCGAAGAAATCCGAGAGGATCACGACGATCCCGCGCTTCTTGAGCTTGGGCGCGACCCACTCGAGCACGGCGCCGATGTCGGTGGGCCCGCCCGGATCGGCCTGTTCCAGCGTGCTGAGGATTTCCTTCAATTGCAGCGCGCCGTTGCCGGGCCGGACCTTGGCGCGGCCGCCCTTGTCGAACACGATCAGGCCGGCCGTGTCGCGCGCTTGCAGCACCAGATGCGCCAGCGCCGCCGCGCACCAGCGCGCGTAGTCGAACTTGGTCCAGTCCTGCGAGCCGTAGGCCATCGACTCCGAACCGTCGACGAACAGGTGGCAGACGAGGTTCTCCTCCTCGAGGAATTGCTTGACGACCAGCCGGTCGCTCTTGCCGAAGACCTTCCAGTCCACGCGCCGCGGCTCGTCGCCGGGCACGTACTCGCGGTGCTGCGCGAACTCCGCGGAGGAGCCGATGTGCGGGGAGCGGTGCACGCCCGCCATGACGCCCTCGACGACGCTGCGCGCGACCAGCGAGAGGCTCGCCAGTCGGTCCAGCACGCGCGGATCCAGGCCCTGCTTTTGCGCCACGGAGAACGGTGTTCCTTCAGCTCCGCGCCGCGGGGATGCCCGGCAGGCCCGCGCCGATGCCGGCGGCCGGATCGATCTCCTTGAGCATGCGATCGATCAGGATGTCGGAGGTGATGCCCTCGGCCGCGGCCGCGAAGCTGGTCACGATGCGGTGGCGCAGCACCGGGTGGACGACGGCGCGCACGTCCTCGACGGCGACGTGCTCGCGACCGTGCAGCGCGGCGTGCGCCTTGGCGCCCAGCACCAGGTACTGACTGGCGCGCGGACCGGCGCCCCAGGTCACCAGATCGCGCAGGAAGGGCAGCACGGAGTCGGACTTGACCCGCGTGCCGCGCGTCAGCGCCAGAATGTAGTCGTACATCGAATCCGCGATCTGGATCGAGCGCACGGTCTTCTGCGCCTCGAGCAACTCCGCGGCGCTGACCACGCGCTGGGGCTCGCGCACTTCGCCGCCGGTGGTGCGGCGCAGGATCTCGCGCTCCTCCTGCGCGCTGGGATAGCCGACCTGCACCTGGAACATGAAGCGGTCGAGCTGCGCTTCGGGCAGGGGATAGGTGCCCTCCTGCTCGATCGGGTTCTGCGTCGCGAGCACGAAGAAGGGATTGGGCAGCTCATGGCGCACTCCGCCGCAGGTCACCTGCCGCTCGACCATCGCTTCGAGCAGCGCCGCCTGCGTCTTGGGCGGGGTCCGGTTGATTTCGTCGGCCAGCACGACGTTGGCGAACAGCGGGCCGGGCGCGAAGCGGAAGCTGCGCGCGTTGGTGACCGGGTCGATCTGCAGCAGATCGGTGCCCGTGATGTCGCTGGGCATCAGGTCGGGCGTGAACTGGATGCGGCTGAACTGCAGATCCAGCGTGCGCGCGAGGCTGGAGATCATCAGCGTCTTGGCGAGCCCCGGGACGCCCACCAGCAGGCAGTGCCCGCGGGTCAGGATCGCCAGCAGGATCTGGTCGATCACCTGATCCTGCCCGACGATCACCGCGGCAAGCTCGGTCTTCATGGACTGGTGGACCTGGCGCAGTTGCTGCAGGGAAGCGTCACTCATGATGGAGGGCGGAATCGGTTTCCGAGGGCGTTCAGGAGGTCAAGGGCGTTCCGAGCATGGCGTTTCAGCAATCGGCCAGGCCAGCGGGGAACTGAAGATAGCCTGTTCGCGCGCGATACCGCACGGATGCCCCGCAAAACCTAGGTATTCGCGCGAGGTATTGGCGCGAGGTATTGGCGCGAGGTATTCGCGCGGACTAGCGCAGGCGCAGGACCAGCGCCTGCTCGACGCTCGCGATCCAGCCCGTGCTCACGCTGACCGGGCCCGCGAAGGCCTGCTCGAGCGGCTCGCGTGCAAGCAGGCGCGGTCCGTCGGAGGCGAGCGCGCCGAGCACCACGGAGCGTTCCAGCACGGCGAGGAAAACTCCCGCTTCGAGCCAGCGCCAGCCCAGCAGGGCTTCGTGGAGCGCGCCGAGGCGCAGCGTCTGGCTGCCGACGCACAGCAACGGGGTGTCGAACTCCGCCCGCAGCCAGACATCGCGGCCCTCGACATGGCCGAGCCACTCGCCCTCCAGCGGGACCTCCTCCACGACGCGGCCTGCAAGGCCGAGCGTCAGCACCCCGGGTGCGCTGGTGGGAGCCCAGTGCCAGCCGCGTTCGCTGGCGAACACCGACGGCGGCGGTAGCTGGCGAGGCCGCAGGGGATGCTCCGGACGGGGGACCGCCGGCCAGCGGCCGAGCACGCGCCGCTGCCAGGGATCCCAGTCGATCAGCAGGCCGCAGCCCGGATCGAGCGCCCAACCATCGGGCAGCTGGGCGATCCCCGCGGCGGGGGAGACCCGTGGCGGGGGCTCGAGCGGCGGCGGGTAGTCGTACAGCAGCGCATCGATGCCCCCGCCCAGCGGCCAGATCTCGAGCCACTCCAGGCTCCGAGGATCCAGCTCCAGCAGGTAGGCCTGCACCGCGGACGGGTCGGTGCACTGGCGGGCCAGCACATGGATCCGGCCCCGGGCCGCCGGCGCCAGATCGACGAACTCCAGCGTCCCGCGCAGATCCGCTGGCGGGACGCGCCGGCCATCCGAGCGCCAGAGCTCCCCTCCGAAAGCGGCCAGCGCGTGCTCGCCGCTGGTGCACAGCGGGGCGCGGGCGGGGCCATGGCGACCGGAGAGTCCGGAGCGGAGCGGGTCCGCCTCCGGCGACGCGACGAGCACCCGCACCGCACCCCGCTCGGGCTCCAGGCGCCACAGCGCCCGTCCGTCGCTGAGCCAACTGCTCCCCCCCGATCGGCTCGCGAGGCCCGGGGCTACGCGCCGCGCGGGCGGCAGTTCCGATGCGCCAAGCGCGAGGCGCGGTCCCAGGCTGAATCCACGGACCGGCACGGCTGGCGCCTTGGCGGCGAGGGCCGAGGCGCGGCGCAGCAGACCCTGGTGATCGCCCCAAATGCGCTGCCCTCGCGCCCACTGCATTTGTGCGAAATGACTGTCGCCCGATTCGAGCGCGGCATCGAGCGCGGAGAGATCGGGCTCTGCAGGCGCCGGAAGGGTCTGCCCGCGGGTCTGCTCCAGCCAAGCGGCGAGCGCCAGCGCCAGCACCGCGCGCCCGCAGCGGCCCGCAGCGGCCATCGGGATCACTGCGCGGTGGGCGGGTGAATCCGCAAGCGCCGCAAGCGTTCCTGGAAGATCGGATCCTTGCGCATCGCGATCTGCGCTTCGATCTCGGAGAAATGCCGCGTCGCCACCGAAAGGCGCTGCTGCATGCCGCGCTCGGCGACATCCATGCGCTGCTGCTCCACGAGCGCGGGGCGCACGCCGAGGAAGGCAATTTGTGCGAAAAGCACCATCAACGCGAAAACGGGCGACCAGTACAGGAGTCTGTGCGCCACCCGGCGCAGCGCGCCATGGCGCTCCTCGGGCAGCACCAGTGTCTCGGACAGGGGCTCGTGGGTGGTCTCGTTCGGGCTCATCGCGCGTGGGGTGGACAGGCGAGACTAGGGTTCAGGAAAGCTCAAGTCCAGCGTACTGCGCGTGCTCTCCCAGACCCTCTTCGATGGCGAGCAGGCGGTTGTACTTCGCCACGCGGTCGGTGCGGCAGGGCGCGCCGGTCTTGATCTGTCCGCAGTTGGTCGCGACCGCGAGGTCCGCAATGGTCGTGTCCTCGGTCTCGCCCGAGCGGTGCGAGGAGACGCAGCGGTAGCCGTGGCGGTGGGCGAGACCGATCGTCTCGAGCGTCTCGGTCAGCGTGCCGATCTGGTTGACCTTGATCAGCACGGCGTTGGCCGCCTGGCGCTGCATGCCAAGGCGCAGGCGCTCGACATTGGTCACGAACAGATCGTCGCCCACGAGCTGCACCTTGGCGGCCTTGAGCGCTGCGGTCAGCTCGATCCAGCCCGCCCAGTCGTCCTGATCGAAGCCGTCCTCGATCGAGAAGATCGGGTAGCGCTCGCACAGACCCACGTAGTATTGCACCATCTGGCTCGAAGTCAGCAACTTGCCTTCGAGTTTGTATTTACCCTCGTGGTACAGCTCGGAAGCGGCGACGTCCAGCGCCAGCCGGATCTCCTCGCCGGGCTTGAAGCCCGCCTTCTCGATCGCCGAGAGGATCAGCGTCAGCGCCTCCTCATTGGATGCGAGGTTGGGGGCGATGCCGCCTTCGTCGCCGACCGCCGTGTTGAGGCCCTTTTTCTTGCAGACGCTCTTGAGCGCGTGGAAGACCTCGGTGCCCATGCGCAGGCCCTCGGCGAAGCTCTTCGCGCCGAAGGGCATCACCATGAATTCCTGGATGTCGACGTTGTTGTCGGCATGCTTGCCGCCGTTGAGGATGTTCATCATCGGCACGGGCAGGATGTGCGCCGCGGCGCCGCCGATGTAGCGGTAGAGCGGCACGCCGGTCTCCTCCGCGCCCGCCTTGGCGAGCGCCAGCGAAACGCCCAGAATCGCATTGGCGCCCAGGCGCTTTTTCATCGGCGTGCCATCGAGCTCGATCAGCTGGCGGTCGATCGCGGCCTGGTCGAGGCCTTCCTGGCCGAGCAGCTCGCTGGTGATCTCGCCGTTGATGTGTCCGACCGCCTGGAGCACGCCCTTGCCGCCGTAGCGCGTACCGCCGTCGCGCAGCTCGTGGGCCTCGTAGATGCCGGTCGAGGCACCCGAGGGCACGGCGGCGCGGCCACGGGCCCCGCTTTCGAGGGTCACTTCGGCTTCCAGGGTCGGGTTGCCGCGCGAATCGAGGATTTCGCGCGCGTGGATGTGGACGATGGCGCTCATCGCCCGCGAGCTTAGGAAGCGCCGCGGGTAGGAGGAAAGAGGAAAAGCCGCTACCTTTGCCTGAGTTCACCCCTCAGGTGCCCGTTCGATGCATTGTGCGTGGCGGAGCTTGGCACTACCCTTGCCAATATGAGAAAGCTCCCCTTCTCGTTTGCATTGGCATTCCTCTCGCTCTGGCTGCTTGCACTCGCCGGCCGAGCAGTCCCGGGAACGGCTTGCGACACGACCAGCACTCGCATCGCGGGCCCGGTCGCTGCCGTGGGCTGCGCATCCTCGGAGTCAGACGCCAAAAAGGCCGCGTTGCTCGAATGGGAGCAACAGGCGATGAGCCTCCTGGCGGCTGCCGGCATGCTCTGCGACTCCTGCCCGATCCCGGGGCAATGCAAGGGAACCATGGTCTGTCCGAACTCGGCCCTGGTGTACTCGTGCGCATCGACGAGCAGCGGAAATTCTTGCTGCACGGTGTCGATTCCCTCGGGACAGAATTTTGTCCGCATGAGTTGCTCTGCCTGCGACTGATCCCATCGCCTGCAGAAGAGGATCAACCCATGATCGCGAAGCGCCTCGCTTGGCTGCTCTTGGCTTTCGGGTTGCTTTGGTGGTCGCTCCCCTCCGCAGTCACTCCCGTGCTCGAGCGACCCAGCAACCCGCCGGAAGCATCGTCCGTTCCCAGTTCCCTCGAAGGGGAACTCAGTGGGGGAGCGATTCGAACCGCGATTCGCAGCCGGGATGCGGTCTCGGTGCATGGAACCGCGTCCATACTCGATCCGCGAGGCCGCTTGCATTCCGGCGTCTTCGGTGCTCTCGAGGGGCGCATCCGTGCAGCGGAAGGGATGGAGACGAGGTCCTTCTCGATCCCGGTCGACGATGGACGCTGGAAGCTCGATGCGATCCCGGGAAGCGAATGGCAATGGTTGCGAGCGGTCGTGGGGAGCAGCGTTTTTCGGATCGAATGTCCCACGCGGATGGTCCCCACGCAAGGCCGCGTGGATCTGATTCTGAAGCCTGCCGAGGGCCCGAAACTCACCATCGTAGATGCCCAGACCGGCCAGTCACTCGATGGGCTGGAAGTGCATCTGGCACACACGCTGTCGGATTCCGCGGGCATCGCGCCGCCTGCGGGCAGCGAACCCCTGCCGGGACTGCATTCTTCCCCGTGCACATTGCCGTCGGGTGAGGGCACTGCCGTGTTTTGGATCGGCAAACCGGGCTATGCCTGGGCTCGCATCGCGGTTGTCTACGCAATGGCCGGGGATCGTTGTGTTCCCTTGCATCGGCCTGCAAGCGTGGAACTCCAACTGGCCGACCTTCCCGCGCTCCAGCCCTCGGAAGTGATCCTTCGGCAACGTCCTGCCCTCGCAGGCGCGTCTCTCTCCGACGACCCCTCGGTGGTTGCGCGACGGAGTGCAAACTGCGCATCCGCCTCCCCTTGGCTGCGATGGGAGCTACCGGAAGGGGATTGGGAGGCCCAGCTCGTGTCCGCCGGAGCAAGTCGGTATGCTTCGGCCCCGGTCGCCTTCTCCACCCGACACGGGGAGTCCCAGCGCATCCGCCTGAATTGTGCCGCTCTGGCCGTTGCCACGGATCCACAGATTGAACTGGAGCTTTTCCAGGATCCGGACACACCGGCCGTGGAGTCCGCCTACCTGCTCTCGGAAGAACTCGTTCTGGGCAAGCGGGAAGTCCATCCGGCGGAACTGTCTCCGCAATCGAATCGTCTCCGCGCGAGCTTTGGAGGCGTCCGCCCGGGCCGTTATTTCCTCGTGTGCCTGCCGATGCAGAGCAAAGAGACGGTGATCGTGGGTCCGGGGGCTCTTGTGCAACCGGCATCGATCCATGTTCCCGCTGCCGTGGAGCGAGAGTTGGTCTTTGGTGATGGAATTCCCGTGATCCAGCAAGTGCTGTTTGCTGCTGCGGACGGGGGACGATTTGTCCCGGCCATCCTTGATTCGGGGGGGCGGCGAGCCCGCGTTCGAAGTGCTGCCTTGGAAATCGATCTTCTGATCTACGGGGTCGGGAGTTCGATTCCACAGGAACATCGTGTGCTCGTCGCCGACGACGGGGAGCCTGCGCGCGTCGACGGTTCTCCGTTGACTTCCATCCGGGTTCGCATTCGGCACGGCGAAGGTCTCATTCCCTTGCGCGCCTCCTGGTGGAGGCGAGTGGTATTCGAGCCCGTCGATGGCAGTGGGCGCGTCCTCGGCTGCAGCGTGCAAACCCAAGGAGCGGCACTGGATGGGTATGAGGCTGAGTACTTGCTCTCGAGCGGCGGCCGCTATCGAGTCCTGCCCCCTGCATGCGAACTGGATTTGGAACCCTCGAGCTGTCTGGTCGAGTGTGCTCCGGGGGCTTCGGTGGAACTGGAGTGGACCGCCAAGCCGCGGGGCTGTGCGACGTCAGTCAAGTAAGGGCCAGACAAGTAGGGGCCCGGCGAAGAACAGCTCCCTGAAGCTCGACCCACCTGCCGGTGCCGGTTCAGGGAGCACGTTCGCTCCCGCGGGTAGGAGGAAAGAGGAAAAGCCGCTACCTTGAGGGGCCCGCTTTCCGGAATCACCCCGGGCAATCGGAACCACCCCCGGTCATCGCCACCACCACCGTGCGCAAGGTCCACCTGCTCCCCAACCTCCTGACGCTGGGCAACGCCTTCTGCGGCCTGCTGGCGATCGCCAAGGCCATCGACGCGCTGGTCCTGTCGCAGGGCGACAGCGAGTTGTTCTACTCCAAGCTCTCGACGGCCTGCTGGCTGATCTTCGCCGGGATGCTCTTCGACGCCTTCGACGGCAAGGTGGCGCGCATGGTGGGGGCCGAGAGCGAGTTCGGCGCCCAGCTCGACTCCTTCAGCGACATGCTGACCTTCGGGGTGGCGCCCGCCGTGATCGCCAAGGTGCTGATCGAGCACGAAGGCCCGGCGCTGGGCTACGAGGTCAACGCGCGCCTGCACTTCGTGGCGGCGGCGATCTACAGCATCATGGCGATCCTGCGGCTGGCGCGCTTCAACCTCGAGAACGAGCCGGATGAGAGCGCGCACCAGTACTTCAAGGGTCTGCCCTCGCCGGGTGCCGCGGGCACGCTGGTGACGACGATGCTGCTCTACCTGACGCTGCGTCACCCCCGCATCGAGTTTTCCGACGGCACGAAGACGCCCGTCGGCGCGCTGCTCGAGCGCTTCCCCGGCATCGACCAGAGTCCGTTCCTGTTCTGGTTCATGCCCGCGATCGCGCTCTCGCTGCCGATCCTCGGCCTGCTGATGGTCAGCCGCGTGCGCTTCGTGCACATGACGAGCTACCTCTCGGGTCGCAGCCAGTTCCTCAGCCTGGTGGGCATCGTGGTGGCCGTCTTCGCGCTGTACACGGCACCCGTGCTGGCGCTGTTCACCGTGTTCCAGTCCTATGTGTTGGTGGCGCTGCTGCTGGCGCTGCTGCGCCGCTCGCGCCCGACCCCGACGCCCTGACAGCTCTGGAAGGGATGAGCCGCAAAGGGATGAACCTGCAACCGGTCACGATCGCGCTGGGCGCCAACCTCGGGGAGCGCCGCGCCACGCTGGAGGCTGCGCTGAACGCGCTGCATGCGCTGCCGGGCTTCGAGGTCGGCGCGGTGTCGCGCTGGCACGAGACCGAGCCCGTCGGCGGGCCGCCGGACCAGCCGCGCTACCTCAACGGCGTGCTGCTCGGCCGCACGAGCTTGAGCGCGCACGAGCTGCTGCGCGCGCTGCAGGGGATCGAGCTGTGCTTTGGTCGCGAGCGCAGCGTGCCCAACGGCCCGCGCACGCTGGATCTCGATCTGATTCACTTCGGCGAGTTGCGCTGCGCGGAAGCGGAGCTCGAGCTGCCGCATCCGCGCTCGGAAGAGCGGCTGTTCGTGCTCGAGCCGCTGCTGGAGCTCGCGCCCGAGCGCATCCTGCCGCTCAGCGGACAAACGGTGGCTGCGCGCGTGGCGCAGTTGCGCGCCCGCGCAACACCCAGGGGCGCAGGCGCGCTGATCGCCTGCTCCTCGCCGCAAGCCGCGCAGCCGATCCTCGCGCAATGGCGCGCGCAGGGTCTGCGCATCGGCTTCGTGCCCACCATGGGCGCCTTGCACGAGGGCCATCTGGCGCTCGTGCGCCGCGCTCGGCAGAACGCCGATCGCGTGGTGGTCAGCATCTTCGTCAACCCGCTGCAGTTCGACGATCCGCGCGATCTCGAGCGCTACCCGCGCGATTTCGCCAACGACACGCGCCTGCTGGAATCCGCGGGCGCGAGCCTCGCCTTCACCGGCACGCTGGAGCAGTTCTTCCCGCCCGCGCAGGGCGGCGTGCGGCGCATCGATCCGGGCCCCTGCGCGCAGGGGCTCGAAGGCGCGCTGCGTCCGGGGCACTTCGAGGGCGTGGCGACGATCGTCGAGCGCCTGTTCGAGATCGTCGAGCCGCACGAAGCCACCTTCGGCCAGAAGGACTTCCAGCAGACGCTGGTGGTGCGCGATCTTGCGCGGCGCCGCGGCGCTCCGCGGATCCGCGTGGCTCCGACCGTGCGCGAGCCGGAAGGCCTTGCGATGAGCTCGCGCAATGTGTTCCTCAAGCCCGAGGAGCGCACGCGCGCGCTCGCCATCCACGCGGCGCTGCGCGGGGCGCACGCTCTGTACGCAAGCGGCGTGCGCGATGCGGGCACGCTGGGTGCGTTCCTGCGCGGCGCGCTCTCGAAGGCGCAGCTCGAGATCCAGTACGCCACCGTGCGCGATCCGGAAGTTTGGACGGCGGAGGAACCCATGGGTGAGCTGGCGCGCGCCGTCGCGCTGATCGCCGTCAAGCTCGGCAGCGTGCGCCTGATCGACAACTGGGTGCTCTCGAGCCGCGACGGGGGCTTGTGAGCGCGCCTTCAGGTCCGCAGGCCGCCGCGCATGCCGTGGGTGCCTTTGCTCCCGCCAAGGTCAACCTCGCGCTGCGCCTGCTCGCCCGGCGTGCGGACGGCTACCACGAGCTCGACACCTGGATGCTGGCGCTCGAATGGGGCGACACGCTGATCCTGCGCCGCCGCGCAGAGCCTGGCTTGAGCCTCTCCGTGCACGGTCGCTTCGCGAGCGCGGACATTCCCGCCGATGCGCGCAATCTCGCGTGGCGCGCCGCGGAGCTGGTGCTCGCGCGCGCGCGTTCGCCGCACGGCATCGCGATCGAGCTCGAGAAGGCCGTGCCTTCGCAGGCGGGCTTGGGTGCCGGCAGCGCCGATGCCGCCGCCGCCTGGCTCGGTGCCGAACGCCTGCTGGGCTTGAACAGCCCGCTCGCGCTGGCCCGGGCCGAGCTGGCGACGCTGGGATCGGACTGCGTCTTCTTTGCGCTGGCGCAAGCGAGCGGCCTGGCGCACTGCACCGCTCGCGGAGATGAGGTCGCGCCAGTGCCGCTGCCGGACGAGACGCGCCGGACAGCGCGGCATGTGGCGATCCTCGTGCCGCCCGTGCCTTGCCCGACAGGGGCGGTCTACCGCGCCGTGGCGCAGCTCTCGCCGGGGCCCGTGCCGCAAAGAAGCGCATCCGAGTGGTTCGAAAGACCGCTCGCGCAAGCTCGTGCCGCGCTCGCCAACGATCTGGAAGCGGCCGCTCTTGCCGCCGTGCCCGAGCTGGTTGCCTGGCGCGCGGCTCTGGATCGGTCGGGAGCGTCCCATTGGCGGCTTTCGGGCTCAGGATCCGCCTTTTTCACCCTGCACGAGCGCCGTGCCGTGGCCGAAGAAGAACTCGCGCGGCTCGTTGCGGAACTCGCCGCGCGCGGGCTGGTGCCGCGCGCGGCCATGCTCACCCGTCCGCAGGGTGCCGGCGCAAGAACTTGGACAATTTCCTGAACCGGGGGCGGGGCTCCTCACGGATGCAGCTTCGCACCCTGCCATGCAACTCACCGAGACCCGCATCAAGCTGCTCTTCAACTCCCGCGACAAGCTGAGGGGCTTTGCCAGCATCACGATCGACAACTGCCTCGTCGTGCGCGACATCAAGATCATCGAGGGCGGCCGCGGTCTCTTCGTGGCGATGCCCAGCCGCAAGCTGTGCGACCGCTGCCCCTCCTGCGCGGCGAAGAACCACATCCGCGCGCGCTACTGCAACGAGTGCGGCGCGCGCCTGCGCTCGGACCGCGGCGATCTCGACGAGCGCGGCCGCCCGCGCCTGTACGCGGACATCGCGCACCCGATCCACCAGGAAGCGCGCGACTTCGTGCAGCATCAAATCCTGAAGGCGTACGACGCCGAGTTGGAGCGCTCGAAGCAGGAGGGGTATGTACCGCAGAGCTTCGACGATCTGGACTACGACTATCTCGAGGAATACCCGCCCGAAGCGGAGCGGTAGGGGAATCCCCTGGTGCACAGAGGGCTCTGAGCCTCACTTGCCCCCGCGCGCGTCTATACTCGCGGCATGCGTCGGCAGCCAGAGCGATCCACCCGTGCGCGCCCGGTGAGGCGCGCAAGCCTGCGTGTCGGCATTGTCGGCAGCGGGGCCGTCGCGCGCCATTTCGCCTTTGGTCTGGCTGCCGCTGGCGCGCGCGTGCACAGCTGGGCCCGTCGGGCCGCTCGCGCGAGCGCTTTGGGAGCACGGTGCCCCACGGTTGCGGAGCTTGTGGCGAAGAGCGATGTGCTGCTGGTCTGCGTGCGCGATGAGGCGCTGGCGGAGGTGGTCGAGGAACTGGCACGGGCCGCGAGCGACTGCGACACTGTGCGCACGCGGGTGGTGCTGCATGTCTCGGGCGCCACGCCCGTCTCCGTGCTGCAGCCGCTGGAGCGCCAAGGTCTCGCCATCGGCAAGCTGCATCCCTTGCTCTCGCTGCCCAAAGTGAGCCCGCAGAGAGCAGTGCCGGTTGCCGGCACTGCCCGGAAAACCGCCCTGAAAGCCGCCCAGAAAACCGCCCTAAAAACCGCCCAAAAAACCACCGCGAAAGCCGCCTTGAAAAACGGTCTGCCGGCGCACTACGTGGCCCAATACTCGGCGCGATCTTCAGCGCTCGCCCGCCGCCATGCCAAAAGCCTCGTGAAGGCGCTCGGCGGTCAGTACTGCGAGCTTTCTAGGGGGCACGAAGCCGACCATCACCTCGCCGCGAGCCTCGTGGCGAACGGCGCGCTGGCACTGTTCGCGGCGGCCACGTCCCACATGCAGGCTGCGGGCGTGCCGGGCCGCGCGTACGCGGCCCTGCTGGAATCCGTGGCGCACCATCTGGCGCGCCTGACTCCAACCGAGGCGCAGACCGGCCCGATCGCGCGCGGTGATGCCGCGACGGTGGAGCGCCATTGGCGGCGGCTCGGATCGCGCCATCGCTCGCTGTACCGCGCGCTCGCCGAGGTGCTGCTCGAGCTCTCGCCCGCCACGCGCGCCGAGAAGCAGCGCATCGCTCGCGTGCTCGCGCCTGTCCGCCACAAGTGAGCGTGCCATGAAGCGCATCGTCTCGTTCCAGATCGGACCGCGCTCGGAGCTCCTGGCGCAGTTGCCGGCGATCGAGCGCCATGCCGAGTGGGTGGAGCTGCGCCTCGATCAGTGGCTCGCCGAGGAAGCGGTCCCGGCGCGCGAAGTGGAGCGCTTTCTCACCGAATGCTTCCGGAGGCTGACGCGCCCGCGCGTCGTCGCGATCCACGGACCGCAGGCCTTCGGCGCCTGGCGCGGCAGCGCTCTTTTGTGGGCCGAGTGCATGCGCGCCGCCGTTGCGGCCGGCGCCGATGCGATCGATGTGCCGCTGGAGCGGGCGGAAGCACTGGGGGGTGAGAACACGGGCTGTCGCCGCATCGTTTCGCGGCACTGCGCGGCGGGCAGCGTCGAAGAGCTCAGCGACGAGTTCGCGCGACTGCGCACACAGGCTAGCGAGCGCGATTGGATCAAGCTCGTGCCGCACGCCGAGTGCGCGGAGGATGGTCTGGCGCTGCTCGCGGCGCTCGAACTCGCCCAAGGCCCGCGCATCGGCTTTGCCTCGGGCGAGCCCGGACGCTTCACGCGCGTGTGGGCCGGGCGCTTTGGCTCCGAGCTGACCTACTGCGCGCTGCCGAGTACGGTGGCGGGCGGTGCCGCGACCGCGCCGGGGCAGTATCCGGCCGATCAGTGCCAGCGCCTCATCGAGCGGGGCCCGGCCTATTGTCTGGGCGTGATCGGCAATCCCGCGCGGCATTCGCTCTCGCCGCAGCTGTTCGCGCCGCTGCTGGAAGCGCTGGAGGTGCCGGCGCACTACGCCGCCTTCGAGGCGCGTTCGCTGGAGAGTTTTCTCCGCGCGGCCCAGCGTGCGCGCCTGCCGCTGGCGGGCTTGTCCGTCACGGCGCCGTTCAAGCAGGCGGCCTATGCCTGCGCCCGCGAGCACTCGAGCGCGGCGCGGCGCACGCAGGCTGTCAACACGCTGCTGTTCGCTCCGGCGGGGGAGTGTCGCTACGGCGACAACACCGATGTGCGCGGCGTGCGCGCGCTGCTGCAATCGTGCGCGGATCTGCAGGAGCCGACACACGCTCGCGTCGTCGTGCTGGGCTCGGGCGGAGCGGCGCGCGCCGCGCTGGCCGCGCTGGAGGAGCTCGCAATCGAGCGCGCGGTGTGCGCGCGAAACCTCCCCGCGGCACAGGCGTTGGCGCAGCGCTTCGACGCCGAGCTCCTGCCGCGCGAGGCGCTCGGCACCGCGCGCTATGCCGCGCTGGTGCAGACGACGCCGCTGGGCTCGCTTGCTGCACCCGGGCTCTGTGCCGTGGAAGAGCAAGAAATCCAGCCCTGCGCGTGGATCCTCGATGCGGTCTATCGGCCTCAGAACACGCTGCTCTGCGAACGGGCGCGGCGGCGCGGAGCCCGGCATCGCGACGGGCGCGAGTGGTTCCTCGCGCAGGCCGAGGCGCAGTGGGAGCTTTTCAGCGGTCCCGGCAGCGCCCTGGAGCGCGCGAGCGAGCGCCAACTCGCAGCGCAGCGGGTGCGCGCGGAACTCGAGCGCGCGCTGGATGCGGCACTGGATGGGGCACTGGTAGGCAACGCAGGCCGCTCGCTCCCGCCGATCGTGCCCGAGCGTCTGGCGCTGATCGGCCTGCGCGGCAGCGGCAAGAGCACGCTCGCGCGCGCGCTCGCCCACCGTCTGGGCTGGCCTGCGATCGATCTCGATCGCGAGATCGAACTCGAGCAGGCGAGCCGCGACTGGCCGGCAGCTCCGCGCAGCGCCGGTGAGCTGCTGCAGCAGTTGGGACAGCCGGCCTTTCGCGAACTGGAAGCGCGCGTGCTCGGCCGCGTGCTCGAGCGGCCCGGTCCGTGGGTGCTCGCCTGCGGGGGGGGCGTTCTGGAGCGCGAGGACAATCGGCGCGCGCTCGCGGGGCTCGCCACCGGCATCTGGCTCGATGCGCCGCTCGAGTGCCTTGCCGAGCGGCTGCGGCAGGATCCGACGCTGCGCCCGCCGCTGCTCGGCGGCAGCGATCCGCTGGCCGAGCTTTCCGAAGTGGCGGCGCGCCGGCGAGGGGCGTACCTGAGCCAGGCGGACCTGCATCTGGACGCCTCACGCAGCACGCCGGAGCTGGTCGAGGCGGTGGTGGAGGTTCTGGGCCTGCAGGTTTCCAAGCTGGCAGGGATCCGGGCTTGAAGGCTTGAAACCGGGCCGGGGGGACACTATCTTGCCGGCACAACACCGCGGGGTGGAGCAGTCTGGCAGCTCGTCGGGCTCATAACCCGGAGGTCGCAGGTTCGAATCCTGCCCCCGCTACCAATCACAGAGGATCTCGGTTTTCCGTTCTCGGGGCGACTTGGGGTCCTCTGCTCGTTTCCTCACTTCGCGGCTCCCTCATGGCGCTCCTCCCGATCCTGATGCCTGCGCTCATCGTCGCACCGGCTCTCCCCGATGACTGGGATGGCCTGCGCAGTGCGCTCGCGGCGATCGCGTGCGCAACACTGTCAGGGGGGGGCACCAACGGGAGCGACGCGTGAACTTTCCTCCGCGCAAGACGGCGACGCTCCTCAGCCTGTGCGCTCTGAGCTTCTGCGAACCCAGCCGGGCCGTCGCTGCGCTGCATCCGCAGGCCGGCACCATCGGCGCTACCGCCCCGGCAGCTCCGGATGAAAAGAGGCGCGAGCTCTCCGAGCTGCTGGCGCGCTTGGCCAACCCGCGCCTTTCCGCGCCCGAGCGTGAACAGCTCATTACCGAGATCCTGAAGTGTGGCGAGAGCGGCGCCCGCGCGATCTCCAAGCTCGCCACGCGCGAACTCGAGCGCAGCCACAAGGCGCTCGACAGCGCGCAGGAGCGTTATCTCGCAGGCTTCGAGAAGGCCGCCGTGAAGCTCATCGCTGCGCGGCAGACGCGCGAGGCACTGGCGGAGATCAAGGAGCAGCGCGCCACCGTCTGGAAGCTGCAGGGCGACGCGGAGCTCAGCAAGCAGGCCATTCACGATCAGGCGGATCCGGCCGTGCTGGCGATCCGCGCGGTGCTGGAGGTCGATGCACAGGCCGTGCGCGAGCACAGCGCGCCTTGCGCGAAGGCGCACTCGGAATGGGAGCAGGAGCTCGCCGCCGCGCTGGAGTGGCAGGAACTGCAGCAGCGCGCGCTGGCTGCGCTGCCCGCACTTCCCGGCAACGCTTCCGAGCCGCGTATCGACGAAGGGGCGCGTGAGCAACTCGTGCGCGCCGAGGAGAGCTGGTTGTGCACGCTGGCCATGCCGATGAGCGCCGGCGATCGGCGTGTGCTGCTCGACAATCGCGCCATGGAGGCCTCGCCCGAACTCAAGCTGGATCCCGAAGTCGGGCTGGGCGTGCTGGATCTCAATCGCCTGCGCATTCTGCTGGGCACCCACGCGCTGCGGATCGATCCCAAACTCTGCGTTGCCTCCCAGGGTCACAGCGAGGACATGCAGCGCCTGGGTTTCTTCGCCCATGAGTCGCCCGTGGAGGGCAAGCGCACGCCGGGGGATCGCGCCGCCAAGGCCGGCACCAGCGGCGGAGCGGAGAACATCGCACGCGGCCAGCGCACGGCGAAGGGCGCCAACCAGGGTTGGTGGTACAGCCCCGGTCACCACAAGAACATGCTCGCCGGCCATGCTCGCATCGGTCTGGGCCGCAAGGACGACTTCTGGACCCAGATGTTCGGTTGATACGACCGCAACGAGGCCGCTCTGCCCCCGACTGCGTATGTCCCGATCGGATCCAAGGGCTCAGCATGGCGGCATTCCCGCACCCAAGGAGGGAAAGCCAGTCATGAACATCCAATCGATCATGTCCACCGAAGTCTGCACCGCTCGTGCAGAAGACTCGCTCCAGATCCCTGCTCGCCAGATGTGGGAGCACGACTGCGGCATCGTTCCGATCGTCGATGCCCAGCTGAAGGTCGTCGGGGTGATCACCGACCGTGACATCTGCATGGCGGCCTACACTCAAGGCAAGCGCCTGTCCGAGATCCGCGTGCGCGAGGTGATCCACAACAAGGTCGTCAACTGCCGTCCGGAGGAGAGCCTGATCACGGTCGCCGGCCGCATGGCGACGCATCAGCTGCGGCGCCTGCCGGTGGTCGATGAGTCCGGCAAGCTGCTCGGCATCGTCTCGGTCAACGATCTGGCGCTTGCGGCGCAGGAAAAGGGCCATCCGCAGGATTTTGCCTGCCGCGAGGTGGGCAAGCTGATGGCGGAAATCTGCGCCCAGCCGAGTTCCTTGAGACGCTCGCGCGCTGCATCCGCAAGCGCTGCGTGGCGCTCGACGGTCACGACCTCGCGCGCGAGCTGTGCGAGCAGCGCGGAGGCGTAGCCAGAGCCGCAGCCGACCTCCAGCGCGCGCTCCTCGCCGGAAAGCTCCATCAATTCCAGCATGCGGGCCACGATGTAGGGCTGTGAGATGGTCTGCTCGCAGGTAATCGGAAACGGCCGGTCCTCATAGGCCTGCTCCGAGTGGGCTGCTTCCACAAAACGCTCGCGCGCAACCTTGGCCAGTGCGGCGAGCACGCGCTCGCTGTGAATCTCCCCGCGCTCACGCAACTGCTGCACAAGCGCCCGCCGCTGGAGTTCGAAATCCGTCATCCAGCCTGCTTGAACAGGTCCAGAAAGCGATCTTCGAAGCGTGCGAAGACACCGAGTCGGTCGAGTTCGCTCTTGAGGGCCATGGCCTGGGCTCGGTCGGAGCGGGCCGCCGCGAACAGCTGCTCGATGCGCTCGAGGTCCTCCTTCGAGAGTGCATCGCGATCGAGCGCTTCGGGCAGTTCCTCAGCCGGCTTTTGCGCCAGCTCGGGATTCTGGCGCAGGATTTCCGCTTCAATCGCCAGCGCGCGCTGCTCGAGCACATTCAACTCCAGTGGAATGCCCGCCAGCGGTGCGAACACGCGCAGGATCGCGGCCGCAGCGCGCGGGTTTTCGATGCCTGTCGCGAAGAAGGGCATTTCGCCCAGCAGGCAGGCGCCGTCCAGACCTTCCTGCTTGGCGATGGTCAGGAAGTAGCCGTTGAGGCCGCCGATCTCGCCTTCACCCAGCGGCAGCACGCCGAGCTCTTCGAGTTCCTTCAAGATCGCGGGTGAGGTCGCGGCGCCGTAGACCTGTGCCTTGGCGCCCAGCGTCGTGCCCGCCGCCATCGCCGCGAAGGTGTACACGCGCGTCACGCCCAGCTCCTTGGCGCGCTGCACGAGTTCGCGGCAGTAGGCTGCCTCGTCCACCTTGGCCTGAGCGCCGGAGGTGACGAGCACCAGATCGCGCGGCGCTTGTGGGATACGGGCTTCGATCAACAGCGTGAGCGCGGGCGCATCGCTCAGGATCAAGCCGCGCTGCACGAGCACGCGCGGCAGCGGCATGTGGCCGGCGAGCGCGATCTCGTGTGCTTCGCGTGCGGGGATGGATTGAGCCAAGTAGCCGGCCGCCAGCTGCGCGACCGCGCCCATGCCGGGCCAGGCGGCGATCAACCAGGGTTGACGCAGGGGAGTGGGGTTCATGGCGGGTCTGTAGGACAGGATCGCAAGGCTTGGAAGCGACCTTCGGAGCTGGAGCCGACCCTACGAGGAAAGGCGAGCGGACAGCTGCTCGCTGTCCGCTCGCTGGGTTTCCCCCGTCGTCCCCTCTCGGTCGCGGGGCTGAGATCGCAAGCTCCTCCGATCCCCGCGCATCCTCGCTGCGTCACTCGAAGCTCACCGCCAGTGCGTTGGTCGCGTTCATCCCCAGACCGCAGGGTCCTTGCGCATCTCGGTAGATCACCTGGAAGAAGCGCACCTCGCCCGCTTGGATCGCGTCGCGCTCGGCGAAGTGCTCGGCGGCGTAATGCGCGAGACCGGGGCCGAAGGCGATCGCGCCGTCGTTGCGCGCGGTCTTGACCGGGAAGCGGACGAGATTGCCGAGCACCCCGCCGACCGCGCCGCCGTTGTGGACCATCAGCAAGCCGTCGCCGAGGGGACGCTGGATGGCGTTGGAACCCATCACGAGGGTCGCGATGGCCTGGGGCGGGAGCCCTTCGACGAGCAGCTCGAGATCATCGGTGCGGGCTGCGGTCGAGCCGACGGCGCGCAGGCGGGCGCTCATCCCGGTGGAGTTGACGCAGCCGCCGACCTTGGCGTCGTTGCCGCAGGGGCAGAAGAGCGCATCGCCGATCTGGACGATGCGCAGGGAAGGCTCGCGGCGCTGGATCTGCTCTTCCTCCAGCGGCTGGGCTTCGAGCGGCAGCGGAGTGACTCCGCCGGTCAGCGGGGCGAGCGCCGGGGCAGCGGGGCGGGCGCGGCGCTGCTTCAGGAGTTCCCGCAGTTGGTGGGCGCTGACCGATTGGATGCCGGCGAAGGGCAAAACCAGAATCGGATGGGTCAGGCGCGGGTCGGGCTGGGAGCGCACCATATCGCCTTCGAAGGTTGGGCGAACGGGGGCGGGCTTGCGTTCGAGGTCGCGGGCGTGGAGACCCTGCTGGTCCTCGACATGGGTGATCTGGTGGGGCTGGGCCTTGAGGGTGACCTGGGCGGTCGCGATCGGGGCGAGGGTCAGGGGCAGCAGGAACAACAGGGAGGGCAGGTGCGGCAAGTGCTTCATATAGGTTGGTTTCCTTTCGGAGAGGCGCTCTCTCCACGGGACCAATAGCGGGGACGGCCCGCCTCTCGCCGTCATTCCATGATTTTTTTTCCGCGTGCGGCTGCGTACGATCTCCGGGGTGGGAACCCGCTCAGGCTGCTTGGGACAGCTGCTCGCGCTCGCCCTGCTGAGCGCCGCGGCGGCACCGGCTCCGGCTCAGCAAGCGATCGAGAAAAGCAACGAAAACTGGGTTCGGATTTCCGCGGAGCGCAGGACCAAGTCGCTCGAGGCGGCGCGGGCGGCCAAGGTGCCGCTGGAGGTGCAGAGCGCCGTGCGCGAAGCCTTGTCGCAGGATCCGCTGAGCCACGAGGCCTGGCGTCTGGCCGTCGATGCCAGCGGCAACGATGCGGACGCGCGCCACTACTGGCTGCTGCAGTGGGCGCGGGCCGCGCTGCTGCCCGGGCGCAGCACCAGCCTCGATCCGGGCGGCAAGGCGCTGTTCCAGGGCGCTGCGGCCCAGTGGATGCCGTTGACGCAGGGCTTTGGCGCGGCGATCGAGGAGTTGCAGAAGCTGGCGCGCGAGAAGGAGCGCGATGGGGCGCAGCGCAGCGACTCGCTGCTGGTCGCCTGGTGGGCGCGGCGTCTGGCGCGCGATCTCGCCTCGAGCAGCCCCGGTCTGCTGGCGGCGCTGGAGGCGGAGCTGCAGCCCGGGTTGAGCGTGGCGGACGCGCTGCCGCTGAAGACGATCAAGGCGCTGGAGGGGCTGTGTCAGCAGGGCATCAGCAGCTCGAATCCCAAGCTGGCTGTGGAGGCGGCGCGCATCCTGGCGGGGCTCGGCCGGCAGAGCGCGATGGAGGATCGTCAGGGTCCGCTGCCGCAGGGGCTGGGCAATCTCGAAGGCAAGGCAGGTGACCTGCTGGCGCGCGCGCGCGGGCTGCTGGAGTCTCGTGAAGAGGCGCCATGGACCATCGATGAGCTGCTGCGGCTCGATGGCGACGAGATCGAGGCCTTCACGCGCATGTATGCAAGCTACGGCCGTCCCGCGGTGACCCACAGCCCGCGCAGCTGGTATCGAGTGGAGACCGACTGCGGTCATGGCACGCTGCTCGGCACGGCGCAGACGATCGAACTGCACCACGAGCGGCTGGCCCGCTGGTACGGAAAGGATCCGTTCGTCGGGCGCCAGGGGCTGGTGCGGATCGTTTCGGAAGCGACCGGTCTGGAGTCGGAGGGCGCGCCGTTCTGGTGGGTGGGCGGCTTCCAGGGAGGCGACACGACGGTGATGCGCCTGTCGTGCCCGGGGCCCACGATCGAAGGTCTGGGCCATGGCCTGACGCACGAGCTGACGCACCGCTTCGATGGCGCGATTTTCCCCGGCATTCCGGCCTGGCTCGCCGAAGGCAAGGCCGTGTGGACCGGTGGAGCGTACGGCGACTCGGAGCAGATGGAGTTTGTCGATCGCTACGCCTCGACGGGCGCGATGATCGATGCGCTCAACAAGGGTTACGGCGGCGTCGAGCGCCTGCGCCAGCTGATCCGCGGCGAGATCGACGACTACCGCGACAACTACACGGCGGGCCACGCGCTGTACGTGTATCTGCGTTCCAACAAGGGCAGCGGCGACCAGCCGCGCTTTCGCGAGCTGCTCGAGAGCTTTCAGCAGCGCGCGGGCGGCGCCAAGGATCTGGTGGAGCTGTTCGAGGGCCTGTTCTGCGACGGCAAGGCTGGGCGCCCCGACAAGCTCGAGAAGTTCGCCGAGGAGTGGGGAGCCTGGCTGGTCGGATTCAGCTGGTGGGATCCCAAGCCCTGGGCCAAGGACTACGTCGGCGGCGTCGAGGGCAAGGGCAGCCCCGAGCTGTTCGACGAACCGCTGTGGGGCTGGTCGCGCCATCGCGCGGAGCCGCGTTTCGGCCAGGGCCAGGCGCTGCTCGCGGGTGCACTGCTGGCGCAGCAGGGCAAGCGCAGCGAGGCGGTCGGGGCCTGGATCTGGGCGCTCTCGGTCGATGGCCGCTGGCCGAAGATCGAAGCCGAGCTGGCGCGCACGCTCGATGCCGAAGGCCGCAAGGATGCCGCCTGGTGCCTGCGCATGAGCCTCAACGGCGCGCGCGGTGAGCGCAGCGGCGCGCCGAGCTTCGCCCCTCTGATCCCGAAGACGCTCGCGCAGCACGCGGCGCTGGCCAAGGCCAGCGCGGAGGCACAGGCGCGCGGTGAGCTGCGCACGGCAGCGCTGCTGCGTGCGGATGCGGAGCGTCTGGGCGAGTGGTTGGGCCTGCCCGAGTTGCCTGTGCCTGAAGGCGCGCGCGCGAGCTTCGAAGCGCAGGAGCTGCTCGATGGTCCGACGCTGCGGCTGGGTGCGCGGCGCTTCATGGAACTGGGCCTCACGGGACACGAGGAACGCCGCGCGCGCGGGCAGTGGTGCTTCGATGCGGAAGGTGATCTGGTGCTTGGCATGGACCAGCCGCCCTCGGACAAGGTTTCGACCGGCGGCGGCGCGGCAGCCGTCGATCGCGGCGCGGCCTGGCGCGATGCGGTGGCCTTTGCGCCCGAGTGGGTGCACGCCGGCAGCTACCGCATCGACTGCCGCGTGCGCTTCCTGACGAGCTACATCGGAGGTGCGATCGTCTTCGGCTACCGGACGCGCGAGGACAACTATCGGCTCTCGTTCAGCGCGGGCGACTACGCCTACGCGATCGGCATGAAGGACCAGCGCGAGTTCGACTTCGACAAGCTGAATGTCGGCCTCTCGGGCCTGCGCGATCGCGACGGCGGACTCAACAGCGGGCAGACCGGCGCCGCCGTGCAGTTTCCAAGCCCGCGCTCGAGCGCCTGGATCGCGCTGATCGTCAGCGGTCCCCAGGTCGAGTGCTTCGTCGACGGGCAGTTCGCCGGCCGCTACCAGACCGTCGACGGCGCGCCGATCGAAGGCCGCGTGGGTTTCGTGGCCAGCATGGGCTCGGTGGAGATCGAAAGCCCGCGCGTCACGCGGCTGGATCGCTCGCGCGCGCTCAGCGGTGCTCCGGAGCGGCGCTTCGATCTCGCCAGCGATGCCTCGCTGCGACCCTGGGAGTGCGTGCCTTCCACGAGCCGCGGCATTCCCGTGCACAGTCAGGGCACGCTGCTGGTCTGGATTCCCGCACCACAGGCGGCGCTTGCATTGGAAGGGGAGGGAGCGAAGTTCGAGCGGCGCACACTCAAGCAGGTGCGCGATCTCGGCGGCTATCTCGCCCGCACGCTGCCGACGCAGCCGCTGGTGCTCGCTCTGCCCGCGGACCTGCCGGCGGAGAATCAGGCGCGCATCGATGCCGAGGTGGAGCGCGTGCTGGGCGAGGGCGTGACACGCCTGCGGCATCGCTGGAGCTGGCGCGAACCGGTAGCGGCGGCTGCTGGCGGCGCCGGCTTTTCCGCGAACAGTGCCTGGGTGTTGTTCATCGACTCCTTCGGGTGCGTGCGGGCTGCCAGTCCGCTGTCGGCGGGCAAGCCGCAGGACGAGGCGGGCTTCGAACGCTGGCTCAAGGTGTTTCGCGAGCATGGCAAGCCCGCCCGCGAGCTGCCCGAACTGGTGCGCGAGGATTCGGGAGCGAAGAAGTAGTTCCGGGCGAGCGCTAGACTGTGCGGCCCATGCGCACACTCCTCACCCTGATCCTGCTCGGTCAGCTGGCCGGCCTCGGCCTTGCCGGCGAGCCCGTGCCCGCAGAGAAGCGGGCATTTTCGATCTTCGATGTCTACCGCGTGACGCCGCTGTCGGGGCCGGAACTCTCGCCGGACGGCCAGTGGATCGTCTACACGCAGCGCCGCTGGGATCTCGACACGATGAGCTCTTCGGGAGAGATCTGGCGCATGCGCGTCGACGGCAGCGAGGCGCGCAGGCTGACCCAGTCGAAGAAGGGCGACAGCAGCCCGCAGTTCACTCCCGACGGCAAGTCGATCCTGTTCGTGTCCTCCCGCTCCGGATCGAGCCAGCTGTGGCTGCTGCCCTTCGACGGCGGCGAGCCGCGTGCGCTGACGGATTTCGCGCCGGGGCTTGCCGAGCCTGTGTTCTCGCGGGATGGCCGCTACATCGCCGCCACCAGCGAGCTGTGGCCGAAGATCGGGATCGATGTCGACAAGCACAAGGCCTTCGAGGCCGAGCGCGCGTCGGGCAAGCTCAACGTGCATGTCAGCGACAAGCTCCTGTACCGCCACTGGACCGAGTGGGAGGACGGCAAGCTCTCGCAGATCGTCCTGATCGACGCGACCAGCGGCAAAGTGCTGCAGAACCTGACGCCCGTGCCCTTCGATGCGCCCACTTGGAGCGTCGGCGGCGGCCGCGGCTACGCGTTCAGCGCGGACGGCAAGTCGCTCTACTACAACTGCAACCATGACGAGAACGCCGCCAGCTCGACCAATACCGACATCTGGCAGGTCGGGATCGAGGGCGAGATCACCGCGAGCAGCGCGAAAAATCTGACCGACGGCAATGAGGGTTGGGATGGCGCGCCGCTGATCTCCCCGGACGGCCGATGGATGGCTTATCTCAGCCAGGAGCAGGCTGGCTACGAGTCGGATCTCAAGCGCCTGGGCGTGATGGAGCTCGCCACGGGCGAGACCCGCTGGCTCACCAAGCGCGGCGGCTTCGATGACATGATCGACGAGTTCGTGTGGAGCGCGGACTCGCGGAGCCTCGTGTTCCAAGCCGAGCACAAGGGTCGCACGCCGCTGTATCGAGCCGAGCTGTCGAGCGGCAAGATCACTCCGCTTCTGACGCAGGGTTATCTCGATGGCTGGCGGCTGGAGCCCGATGGCAAGGGCATCGTCTACACCTCGCGCGCGATCGCTCGTCCGCATGAGATCTACCGGCTCGATCTGGGAACGCAGATGGTCAGGGCACTCACCAACGTGCACGAGCGCTATCTGGCCGAGGTCGATGTGCGCCCGGCGGAGGAGCTGTGGATTCCCGTCGAAGGGGGGTACAAGGTGCACTGCTTCGTCGTGAAGCCGCACGGCTTCGAGGAGGGCCGGCGCTATCCGCTGGTGCTCAATGTGCACGGCGGCCCGCAGTCGCAGTGGGCCGATGCCTGGCGCGGCGACTGGCAGGTGTACGCGGGCAAGGGCTGCGTCACGGCCTTCTGCAACCCCACGGGCTCGACGGGCTACGGTCAGGATTTCACCGACGCGATCCAGCGCGACTGGGGCGGCCGTGTGTTCCGTGATCTGATGCAGGTCACGGACGCGCTGGAGAAGCTCTCCTATGTGGATCGCGAGCGCATGGGAGCCATGGGTTGGTCCTACGGCGGCTACATGATGATGTGGATGCAGGGCCACACCGACCGCTTCCGCTGCCAGGCCGCGATGATGGGTCTTTACGACCTGCCCTCGTTCTACGGAAGCACGGAGGAATTGTGGTTCCCCGAGAGCGATCTGGGCGGCACGCCCTGGACCAGCGAGCACTACCAGAAATGGAATCCCAGCGCGCATGTGAAGAACTTCCAGACGCCGGCGCTGGTGATCACGGGCATGCTCGATTTCCGCGTGCCGTACACGCAGAGCCTCGACTATTTCACCGCGCTGCAGAAGCAGGGCGTGCCCTCGCGCCTGGTCGTGTTCCCCGACGCGGGGCACTGGCCGGGCTGGCAGGAGATGCTGTTCTACTACAATGCGCACGTCGACTGGTTCCATCAGCATCTCGGCAGCGAGGCGCCCGAACGCTCCGTGCTGGAGTGGGCCGAGAAACGCGGCGTGAAGGTGCCTTGAGTTGGCGCTGGCGCTGCTTGCCTGCGTCGCGCTGACGCTCCTGCAAAAGCCGTCCAAGGACGGCTCGGATGAGTATTTCGCCAAGGGCGAGATCCACACGCTGCGGCTGGTGCTGGACGAAGCCGCACAGGGTGCCTTGCGCGATTCTCCGCGCGAGTACGTGCCCTTCGAGCTGTGGGTCGATGGCAAGCGCTTCGCCGCGGGCGCAGGCGTCAAGCTCAAGGGTGCCGCGGGCAGCTTCCAGAACTGGGATGAGCGGCCCGCGCTGACGCTCAAGCTCGACAAGTTCGACGGCAAGGAGCTGTTTCACGGTCTGGAGAAGTTCCACCTCAACAACTCCGTGCAGGATGAGAGCTTCCTGTGCGAGTGGCTCGGCTCCGAGATCTTCCGCGGGCAGAACTACCCCGCCACCCGCGTGCAGCACGCGCTGGTCGAGCTCAACGACCGCAAAATGGGCCTGTACGTGCTCAAGGAGGGCTTCGACAAGCGCTTTCTCGCGCGCTGGTTCGACACGACCGAGGGCAACCTCTACGACGGCGGATTCTGTCAGGATCTCGATGCGGAACTGGAGCTGGACTCCGGCAAGGGGCCCAAGGACCGCAGCGATCTCGCCGCGATCGCGCAGGCCTGCCACAACCCCGACATGGTGCAGCGCTGGAGTGCGCTCGAACTGCTGATCGACTTGCCGCGGCTGACTCGCTTCATGGCGCTGGAACAGATGCTGGCTCACTGGGACGGCTACACGACCAACAGCAACAACTATCGCCTGTACTTCCTGCCGGGGGGCAAGGCGGTGTTTCTGCCCCACGGCATGGACCAGCTGTTCGGTGATCCCTGGGGCACGGTGCTCGACATGCCCGCGCCGCTGGTGTCATCCTCGGTCATGAAGAAGCCCGAGTGGCGCAAGCTCTACCGCAAGGAAATCAAGGAGCTCCTGCCCGAGTTCGACCAGCGCACACTGCTGCGCCGGGTCGAGCCGGTGCAGTCCCGCATCCAGGCCGCGCTGCGGCGCTTCGACAAGGAACTCGCCCAGACGCAGGCGGATCGCTTTCGCGAGCTCTTCGAGCGCGTGGGTGATCGACAGCGCCACCTTGCGGAGGAGGCCAAGGCTCCCGAGCCTCGGCCGCTGCAGTTCAAGCCGGGTTTCGCGGTCAAGCTGCGGCAATGGCGTCCGCATTCCGAGGTCGAGGACGCCACCATCGAGGAGCGGACGCAGGATCGCGCCCAGTGGATGGTGGTGCGCACCGGCGCCAGCGGCCGCTGCATCGCCGGCTGGCGCCGCGGTGTGCTGCTCGAGCGCGGCAAGTACAAGCTCGAAGCGCTGGTCAAGACCGATAAGGTCGAGGCACTCGCCGAAGCAGGCGCGCCCTCCCAGGGGGCGGCGCTGCGGATCAGCGGCTCGGCGGCGGAGCGCTCCCTGAGTGGCACGGGAACCCGGCTGCTGACCTTCGAGTTCGAGGTCAGCGAAGCGGTGCGCGACGTCGAGCTGGTGATCGAACTCCGTGCCGCTCGCGGAGAGGCCGAGGTGCGCATGGATTCCATTCAGCTGACCCGCCTGCTCGGCGGCTAGGATCGACAAGGGCATGATTCCGGGACTGCAGGAGATCTTTCCCAGCGATCAGAGCATCCATTTGGCGAGCGCGATCGGTCGGCTGCTGGCCGCGCTGGGATTGGGGCTGTGCGTCAGCGGAGTCCACGCGCTCGTGAAGCGCCACCGCAGCGGGCGGCCGCCGGCCGCCTTGCGCGGTACGCTCGTGCTACTCACCGTGCTCTTGTGCCTCACGACGATCGTGGTGGGGGACAACATCGCGCGGGCCTTCAGCATCGTGGGGGCGCTCTCGATCGTCCGTTTCCGGACAGTGGTCGAGGACACGCGTGACACGGCCTTCGTGATTTTCGCGGTCGTGATGGGGCTGGCGGCCGGGGCTGGTTATCTGCTGGTTCCGTTACTCGCCCTGCCCATCGGTGCGGCCGCGGCGCTGATGTTCGGCGGCAGCGCCACGACGCTGGTGCTCCGCACGCAGGAGGTCTTCGGAGGCTGGGAACAGATCGAGCAGATCCTGGCGCGCAACGGGGCCCGTGCGGTGCTGCTCGGCAGCCAGCGGAGGCGCTCGGCCGCCGAACAGGAGCGTTCCTACGAGGTCACGCTGCGCTCACCGACACAGACCCGGCAGCTGCTGCTCGAACTGGCGGCCGTCGAGGGCGTGAACGCCGCCGAACTCAAGCGCGGCTGAGGAGGAGCGCTCAGGCGCCGACGATGCCGAGCGGCGCGCGGCGCTGCCAGGCTCCGCGCGTGAAGTCGGGGATCTTTTGCGGTTCGCCGTTGGCGGACACCGAGCGGCCGCTCAACGGGCCGACGACGCTCCATGCCGCGGCATCGTAGACATCCATGTCCATCGGCTCGCCGTTGCGCAGGGATTCGATCAAGCGCAGGTCCTCGAGGTAGTCCATGCCCCCGTGCCCGGCCCCCTTGGCATTGTCCTCCTGCGCCTTCCACAGCGGGTGATCCCACTGCTTGAGGTACTTGTCCCAGCTCTCCCAAGTGTGCTCCGGCGAGACGCCCTCGATGTGGATGCGGTGGGGGTAGCCCTGGAAGATGGCCTTGGTGCCCTGCAAGCCGAGGATGCGGCTGTAGGGCCGGGGGTTGTCGCAGTTGTGCGCCAGGTAGATCGTGCAGCCACCCTTGGTGCGGATCAGGGAGACATTGACGTCACCCAGCACGAACTTCTCCTCGCGCCGCGGATCGCCCTCGGGGAAATGCTCCTTGGCGAACAGCTCCAGGCCCCGGGTCTTGCTGGAGGCCGACACGATCCAGTCGAACTGCTCGCCGCGGTTGACGTTCATGCACTGGGCGATCGGACCAAGGCCGTGCGTGGTGTACAGGTTCTCGTTGCGCTTCATGGCGTGGTGGCGGCGCCACAGACCCTCGCCATCGGTCGAGAACTTGATGTCGCGCAGGTCGTGCAGGTAGCCGCACTCGCCGTGCAGCAGCTCGCCGAAGACGCCCTTGCGCACCATGTGCAGGATCAGCATCTCGGGCCGGTCGTAGCAGCAGTTCTCCATCATCACGCAGTGCTTCTGCGTGGCTTCGGCGGTCTCGACCAGCGCCCAGCAGTCGTCCACCGTGTAGGCAGCGGGCACTTCGGTCGCGCCGTGCTTGCCGTTTTTCATCGCGGCGAGCATCACCGGCACGTGCCATTCCCACGGCGTCGCCGTGAAGACGAGGTCCAGATCCTCCTCGGCGCACAAGCGCTCGAAGTCGGTCGGTCCGCGCGAGTAGCCGGTCGGCCGCGCGAAACCCGCCTTCTCGACCTGATCCTGCACGCGCGCGACCTTCGACTCGACGATGTCGCACACGGCCGTGATGCGGCAGCCGGGGATGCGCAGGAAGTTGTTGACATGCGCGGAACCCATGCCGCCCACGCCGACGAAGCCGATGCGCACCTCCGGGATCTTCGGCGCACGGAACAGCCCATCGCCCTGCTGCAGGAAGGCCGCGCCCGAACCGGCATGCGAGCGGCCGCTCTGGCAGGAAGAGACCAGTGCGCCCAGGCCTGCCGCTGCCGTCCAGCCTAGGAAGTCACGCCGCGAGGGACCGGATTGGAATCGGTTCATGTTTGCTTGCGCTCCGAAAGGTTCTTGAGCATCTCGCGCACATCCGCGGTGCCGCGGATGGCCACATAGATGGTGATCGTCGAGTACCAGATCACGACGGCGGCCGTGACCAGAAACCAGAAGAGATGACCATGGGTTTCCAGCATGATTCAGTTCCTCGCCTGCGGCTTGAGCAGGGATCCTACGATCATGGCTGCGGCTGCGCCCGCAAAGGCCAGGATTCCAGAGAGGTGCGGTCCGATCGCCGCGCTGAGGGCCTTGGTGGACTCCAGCTTGCTCATCACCAGGAAGGCCACGGGGAACAGCGCGCCCGCGACGATCGCCCCGGCGGCACCCCAGGAGTTGGCGCGCTTCCAGTAGCAGCAGGCCACCAGCAGCACCGACATGCTCGCCAGATAGATCGAGCCCGTCAGCGTCAGGTAGTCCCACAGATCGCCTTCCATCTGGTACCACAGGCCGTAGAACAGCAGGAACACGCCGATCAGCGCCACGATGGTGCGGTTCATCAGCAGTCCCTTCTTCTCCGTCCAGTTCTTCCAGCGGAAGGGGGCCACGATGTCGTTGTAGATCACGCTGGCCCAGGTGAGCATGTAGGAAGAATCCGTCGACATGTCGGCGGCGAGCATGGCGGCCACCAGGAGACCCATCAGGCCGATCGGCACGAAGGTCGCGAGGAAGGTCGGCATCGCGTACAGCGACGGATCGCCCGAGGACAGCCCGCCAGGCAGGCTCTGCAGCGCCAGCGGAGCCAGCGTGGCGAGCGCGGCCATGCCCCAGATTCCCGGGATCAGGAAGCGGCACACGAAGAAGAAGCTGGTGCGCGTGAAGACCTTGCTGCCCGTGGAGGCGTCCTTCGCCGCCAGCACGCGCGCGATCACCGTCTGCCAGGTGAGTGTCGCCGCGGTGTTGAGCAGCAGTTGGAACAGCACGTACTTCCAGCCCAGCTCCGGGTGCACGAAGGGATTGAAGCCGCCCGGACCGATCCTCGTTTCCACCGCGCCCACCAGCGTTCCAAAGCCGATCTGCCACAGCACCAGCACCGTCACCACGATCAGGCCCAGGCTCATGACGATGAACTGCAGGAAGTCCGTCACCAGCACGGAGAGCATGCCGCCGAGGATCGTGTAGACCGCCACCAGCAGCAGTAGGCCGGTCATGGTCCACTCGAGGTTGTCGGGATGGAGCCCCGCCACCACGACGAGGAACTCTCCGCCGATGCGCAAGAAGACGCCCATGTTGAGCAGGCCGCCCAGCACGATCACGATGCCCGCCGCGCGCCGGATGCCGGGTCCAAATTGCCGCTCCAACAACTCCGGCAGCGTGCGCGCCCCCGATTCGCGCAGCGGGCGGATGCAGAATCCGGTGAGCCCGATCACGAGCATCGCCAAGGCCTGGCAGATGCCGGGCGTCGCGCCCGCGAAGCCATACTTGTAGCCGGCCTGCGCGGTGTACATGCAGGTGATCACGCCGAATTCGGTGGCCGCCAGCGAGGCGACGCCGAGGTAGACGTTCATCTCGCGGCCGGCGACGAGAAAGTCGTCCACCCTGGACACATAGCGGCGGACAGCCAGACCGGCCAGCATCGTCACCAGCAGGTACAGGCCCACGATCGGACCATCGACCAGCCAATCGAAATGGGTCATGCGGAAGACTCCGGGGGGGGGGCGCTGACTCTACCCCCGCAGACGACGGCTCCCAACTGCCCAAGTCCGGAAAAAGGGGCTATCCTGCCCTGCCATGAGCCCGGTTCCGCTCGAGGTCTGCGTCGACACGATCGAGAAGCTGCGCGCCGCGCAGGCGGGCGGTGCGGCGCGCATCGAGTTGTGTTCGCGGCTCGATCTCGACGGGCTCTCGCCCGAGGACGAACTGCTCGAAGAGGCGCTCTTGATCGCGCGCGTGCCCGTGCACGTCATGGTGCGCCCGCGCCACGGCGGCTTCGAATACTCGGCCGCCGAGTTTCAGCGGCTGCTGCGCGAAGTCGATGAGCTGCGCGGACGCCGCGAGGTCGCTGGCATCGTGGTCGGAGTTCTGCAGCGCGGATCCCGCATCCATCTCGATCAGCTGCGCGAGCTCTCGCTGGCCGCCCGACCCAAGTCGATCACCTTCCACCGCGCTTTCGATCAGGTGCGCAATCGCTTCGCCGCGCTCGAGGAACTGTGCGAGCTGCACGTCGATCGCCTGCTGAGCTCCGGAGGCGCGAAGACCGCTTGGGAGGGTCGCGAAGAGCTGCGCGAGCTGGTGCGCCGCGCGGGAAACCGGCTGATCGTGATGCCCGGGGGCGGCGTGCGCTCCCACAACGCGGCTGAACTGGTGGCTTTCACCGGCGCGCGCGAGATCCACAGCTCGACGGTGTTTCCGCTGGAGCCGGCTGCGGGCCGCTAGCGCGCCCCGCCTTTTTCGGCCGGGCCCGCTTCCGTCTCCTTGGCCTCGCGCGCCTTGCGCGCTTCCTGAATCGTCCACTCGAGCCCACCGAGCAGGTGCTTTTGGAAGCGCTCGTCCTGCCAGACCTCCGGCCGGTGGCCGAGTGCCGTGTAGAACAGCCGCCCCTTGTCGACCTTGCGCGTCCAGGACAGCGCATAGTCCTTGTCGGCGCGCCGGCCCTTGGTGACATCGATGGAGCTGGTGTCGAGCGAGAGCAGCACCGAGAGCGGCTTGCGCTCGAAATTGCGGAACTGGTAGATCTCGTCGACGATCTCGAAGCTCGCGCCCAGATGCGCCGTGGCGGGATGGGAAGTGTCCTCGCAGGTGATGCGCACCTTTTCGTGCCAGGGATGGCCGTCGAAGGCTCCGCCGATGATCGCCTGGTAGGGCTCGTACTGGTAGAGCGTGTCCGTGGCGCAGTGCACGCCGACAAAAGCCCTGCCAGACCTGATCCAGTCGATGAACTCCTTGCGCTGGGCGTCGGGAATCGGGAGTTCGCCCGTGGTGTAGAACATCACCGCATCGAAGCGCGCGAGCTCGCCGGCCCGGATCCGCGAGCAGTCCTGGGTGCACTCGACCTCGAAGCGGCCCTTGGCGAACTCGACCAGCCGCGCCTCGGCGAAGGACAACAGCTCGGGCTTCTCGCGGCGCACCACCTCGTGCACGAAACCCGCCGAGTGGGTCAGAAACAGGACGCGCGGAGGGAGTGTCGGCGCCGCGGTCTGAGGGAGCGGCGCGAGGCCGATCAGCAGCCAAGCAGGGATCAGCATGTTCCGCGCAGGAACTCGATCCGGCCTTCGGGAAGCAGATAGACGATCAGCATCTTTCCGCCGGAAACGGTCGGCACATGCTGCGAGTCGGGCGGGAACACGATCCAGCCCGCGGGCTGTCCATCGAAGCGCGGATCGCCTTCCATCGCGACCGCGAAGTTGATCTCGCCGCAGGGATGGCGGTGCAGCGGCCCCGGGCCGTTCATCACGACCACGTCGATCGAGAAACCCAGCGATTCCGGGCTGGCCTTGGTGACCCGTCCCCAGCGCACGGGCAGTTCGCCGTTGGCGGCGATCCGGCCCTGTTCGTGGAGCGCCACCAGTTCGCGGGCCAGCGCCTGTGCACTCGGGCCGGCGGGATCGAAGCGGCGCGCCAGTTCGGCGCGCGCGGCCGCGGCAGCGTGCAGTTCCAGGCCCTGAGCGGCCTCCAGCAGCGGTTGGAAGGTCGAGATCATGGCCGGAGCATAGCACGCTCCAGCCCGCTAGAATCGCAAGCTCACGATGACGCCCCGCACACGCCTGATCCTGCACGCCCTGGTCGGCGTGCTGCTGCTGTGCGCAGCGCTCGCCCCCTGGTGGCGACTGGGACCGGTGGGTGAGGATCTGCTGCTGGCCCAGGCTCCCGAGGAAGCTCTCGCCAACCTCTCCACGCTGGCGCGCTGGAGCCTCGAGCAGTCGCTGGCGTGGCACGGAGCGCTCGGAATGGAGCCCGCGCCGGCGTGGGATCTGCTGCGGCTGGAAAACTTGTTGTGGCTGCTGCTCTCCGCGTGGCTGTGCGCCGCGCTGCTGGCGCGCACCGTCCAGCCCTGGCTGGGAGCCGAAGCGGCGCATGCGACGATGCGCACGGGTCTGCTGGTCCTGCCCTTGTGCGGCTTCAGTCTGCTCCACGCCGCGCATGTGCTGGCGCGCGGCGAAGCGCTGGCGCTGTTCTTCGCGCTGGCGAGCGCGCTGTGGTATCTGCGCTCGCGCCAGGACCGCCGGCGCGCGGGTCTGGTGATCGCGGCGGCGGCCGCTGGCTGTGCGGGAGCGGCGGGGCACACGAGCTTCGCGCTGCCCGTGCTCGTGGGCGTGCTCGAGTGGCTCAGCGCGCGGCGCCACCGCTCCCGCGCCCGGCGGCTGGCGGCGAGCGCCACGGCCTTCAGCGTGTTTCTCGCGTTGCGGATGGGCGCCGCTCAGCTGGCAGGCGAGCGTTTTGCGCTGCACGAAACGGGAGCAGAGGCGCTGGCGCGCGCTCTCGCCGTGCTGGGGCGCTCTCTGGCTCCGCTGGCGGAACAAGCGGATCTCCTGCGCGCGCTGGCGGCCGGAGTGCTGGTGCTGGTCGCGCTGCAGCCGCTGTTGCTGGCCGCGCGCAGCGCTCCGCGCACCTGGGGGCGCTTTGCTCTGGCCTGGTTGGTGGTGATGGGGGCGGTGCTGGCGGGCAGCCTGGTGGTGCCGGCGCCGCAGCGCCTGCAGCCCTGGTACCTCGAGCTGCTCGCGCCGAGCCTGCTGTTCAGCGCCAGCCTGTGCGTCGCGATCAGCGCGCGCGGCGGCTGGCGGCGCGCGGCACTGCCCTGGCTGCTGGCGCTGGCAGGTCTGTGGATCGCCGAGCCGCTGGTGCGCACGCCGCAACTGCAGCGCGCCCAACTCGAGACGCTGCGCGCGCGCGTTGCGGAACAGACCGGTCTCGCCGCGCAGGCCCAGCGCGTGCTGACCGGCCTGGAGCCGCAGAGCTGGGCTCTGGGCAGCATTCCGCGCCCGCGTCGCGAGCGGCTGCTCGCTCAATTCGTCGGCGGCGAGGCGCCGCTGTTCCTGCTCAGCGCCGAGGAACTGCTGCGCTGGTCCCGATTCGATCTGTTTCCCGACGATGTGCTGTGGATTCCCTGGGAAGCTCGCGCGCGCCGACTGCAGCGCTCGACCAGCGGCGAACGCCTGTTCTGGCGCGAATCGTCGCGCTCGCCGCAGGTGCTGGATCTCGATCCACGGCTCTACCATGCGCTGCGGCTGGTGTCGCGCTCCGGAACGCCCACGGAGCGGGCTCCCAGGCTGTATTTCCGCGCCGAGGGCGAAGAGACACCGGTTGCGGTGGAGGGCCTTTGGATCCGCGGGCAGGAGCCCGCTGAGGCCTGGTTCGAACTCTCGGCCGAGCCGCGCTGGATGCTGGCCGAGAGGATCCGGCGCGTGTGGTCGGAAGGCGACCTGACGCAGGTCACCAGCGCCGAAATCCTGCGCCAGCTGCCCGCGCCGCAGGGGGCCGGCGAATGGCGTTGGGTGGCCTGGGACAGCGAGTCGATGCGCTCGCTGGAACAGCCGCTCCGCGGTCCGCTCGATGCGCATCCCTCCACGCCACCCTTGGGCGAGGCCTGGATCGAACTGCGGGTCGAGGGACTGCTGGTCGGCCGGGAGAAGCTCTGAGTCCCGCGGGCTTGGCAGGAGCGGGGCGGCGAGGCGACAATCCGGAGCAGAAGCCCATGTCCACCCAGCCCCAGAAAAGCCTCGACAGCTTCCCGAACCCGCATCCTCACAGCGACTACGAGGTGCGCTTTGAATGTCCGGAGTTCACCTGCCTGTGTCCCAAGACGGGGCAGCCCGACTTCGCGACCCTGCACATCCGCTACACGCCGGCCGAGCGCTGCGTGGAATTGAAGAGCCTCAAGCTCTACCTGTGGTCCTTTCGCGACGAGGGCCATTTCCACGAGGACGTCACCAACCGGATCCTTCAAGATCTGGTCAAGCTGATCCAACCCCGTCGGATGGTGATCGTGGGGGATTTCTACGTGCGCGGCGGCATCCGGACCGTGGTGGAGGCCCGCCACCCCTCGGCAGCCGCCTATCCGGACGCCCCCTGGAACCCTTCCGTGCCGCGCGCATAGCGGGCACCCCGGCCGTGCAGTAGGATTGGGAGCGCGTTTCGACGCTCCGCTGCGCCCGAAAACTCACCTTTGCTCTCCACTCCGATGATCGGAAAAGTCTTCCTCAGCCTCCTTGCGGCCTCCCTGTCGTTCGGCTCCGTCTGGGCCGTCCCGCAGGGCGGCACGCTGACGAATGCCGACATCCCGCGCGACAATCAAAAGGGACGCTACCTCAACTTCGAGCGTGCCCAGCTGACGCCGATGTGCTTCTCGGCGGACGGCACCAAGCTGTACGCGCTGCACTCGGCGGGTGCGCGTCTGGTGGTCTTCGCCGTGCCGCAGTTCCAGAAGCTGATGGAAATCCCCGTCGGCATCGGCGCGGTCTCGCTGGCGCGTCGGCCGGGCACCGAGGAATTGTGGGTTGTCGATTCGCTCGCCTCCTCGGTGATGGTGGTCAAGCCCAACTCCGCCAACATCATCCGCACCATCCGAGTCGGCGGACAGCCGCACGGCATTGCCTTCACGTCCAGCGGCGATCGAGCCTACGTGACCTGCTCCGCCGTCGACCGCGTCGATGTGATCTCGAGCGCCAGCTATGCGGTGGCCCAATCGATCGCCATCCCGGCGCGCGAACCGCGCGGCATCGTGTGGGACAACGGCAAGGCCTGGGTGGTCTCGTTCCTCTCGGGCAACAACACGGCGCCGGCCGGGACGCTCAGCGATCCCAACCGAGTCATCGCGGTCAGGAAGGTCAGCGGCGCCGGGCTCAATCCGCTGCCGGACCGCGATCTGCTGGCGATCCAGACCTCCGCGACGATCGGTCAGGACACGCTCGACAGCGCGGCGACGCGCACGGGGCTGGGCACGACCCTGTTCAGCGTGTCGAAGCGTCCGGGCACCTCGCAGTTGTGGATTCCCAACACCGAGGCGCTCAACGACATCAAGGGCGAGCGGAACTTCGTCGGCGGCCAGGTCGTGCGCAATCGCATCACGGTCGTCGACACCAGCGGCGCGCAGCCGCCGGTGATCCTCGATCTCGACGCGCTCGCGCCGGCCGATCGCAAGTGCGCCCAGCCCACGCATGTGGCCTTCTCTCCCGACGGGACGCGCGCCTTCGTCAGCGGATTCGGCTCGGATTCGATCGTCGTGTTCGACATCGGCGCCGGTCCCTCGCTGAGCTGGCGCGGTGCCTGGGACATGCCGCCCAAGCAACCCTACCCGCGCGGCAGCGGACCGCGGCAGGTGCTGCTCAGCCCCGACGGCGCGCAGTTGTATTCGTACAACCGCATCGACGACTCGCTGGGTCAGATCGCGCTCGCGAGCATGCCCGGAGAGGTGCCCTTCGCCGCCGAGGCGCCGACGCCGCAGGGGATGGGTTTTGTCGGCGTTACCGACGAGGAGCGCCTCGGTCGCCACCTGTTCGCCAACGCCAAGTTCTCGAAGTCGCAGACCTCTTCGTGCGCTGCGTGTCACATCGACGGCCACAGCGATGGACTGGCCTGGGATCTGTCGAACTTCCTCGATCCGGAGGGCACTCCCGCCAGCCAGCTGAGCTACGGCCTCGACGTCAAGGGCCCGCTCGTGACGCAGAGCACCCGCCGCATGCAGGACACCGGTCCTTACCACTGGCGCGGCGAAAAGCACTCGATGAACGATTTTCAGTCGGCCTTTCCCAACCTGCTCGAGAACCAGCAGGGTGGTCAGGCCGCGGAGATCGGCCCCGATTTCCAGTACCTGCTCCACTACCTCAACCGGCTGATGTACCCGCCCAACCCGCGGGCACAGCTGGATCGGCAGTACACGCCCGAGGAACTGGCGGGGGCGAACCTCTTCCTCACCAAGCCCGTGCTGGGCTCGATGACCTGCGCCTCCTGCCACACGCTGCCGCTGGGCACGCGCGGCGAGGTCGTGCCGGAGATCGTGCAGGGCGTGATGCGCACGATCGACGTTCCGGCCATGCGCGGGGTCGCCGACAAGCTGTCCGCGGTGCACCTGATCGGCGGCGAATTCGGCCGTCGCACGGAGCTGGGAGCGGGGCTATCGCACGGCGGCGCGATGGCCGACCTCGGCGACGCGATCCGGCGCAACAACCCCCAGACTGGGCTGCCGACCTTCAACCTCAGCCCGCAGGAAGTCACGCAGATCACGGCCTTCCTGAAGGCCTTCGACTCCGGCCTCGCGCCCTCGGCGGGCTACGCCGCCACCGCGCACAGCGGCAACGCCGCGAGCTTTGCCGCCGACCAGCTCGCCTGGCTCAAGCTGGAAGCCGAGCGCGGGAATTGCGATCTGGTCTTCTACCGCAGCCCGCGCGTGCTGCACGGCGGCGGGGTCCTGCTTTTGACCGGGCGCTACGACCCGCTGACCCAGACTTGGCGCAGCGCCGCCCGCACGGCTCAGCCGGTCTCGGAAGCGCTGCTGATGGCCGAGGCTTCGGCCAATCGGCCCGTGACCTTCCTCGGTCTGCCGGTGGGGATGGGCCTGACCCACGGCCTCGACCGCGACTGCGACGGAATGTGGGACCTCGATGAGTGGCGCAAGGGCTGCAATCCCGAGGACGAGGACACGGATTCCGACGGATACCCCGACGGCTATGAGATGAACTGGAACATGAATCCGCTGGTCGCGGACGGTTCCTCGCCCGACATGGTGCCGCCGAGCCTCGATGCGCCGGCCCGGCTCGTGCTCGCCACCTCCAACACGATCAAGTTCGAGTTCCAGGCCAGCGAGATGTGCAAGGCGTACATCTCCTACAACGGCGGCTACATCGTGCAGCGCCTGCCGCTGGGGCCGCCGAGCTGGGACGATTTCCACCAGGTGACGCTCGAAGGTCTGGAGCCGGGCACCAGCTACGCGATCACACTCGAGTTGCGCGATCCCGCCGGGCACACTTCGATCGACAGCACCACGAACTTCCAGACCCTGCCGCTGCTCTTCGGCACGCCGACGCGCGTCGCAGGCATCCAGCTCCAGCTGGTCCCCGCTGAGGCCAACCAGCTGCAGGCGCTGGTGAACCTCAAGACCGGCAGCGCCGGCGCGGGCTCGGGCTACGTCGTCAAGGGCTCTTTGTACCGCGTGCTGTTCGGTGGCGGCCTGTCGCTGCTCGCCAACAACGCGTTGGGGCTCACCAATGCCGTCGGACAGGCGAGCTTCAACATCACGCTGCCGCCCGCGACCCCCGGACAGCCGAGCACGCTGATCTTCGTGGTCAGCGACGTGGCCGTGCCGATCGGAGCTCCGGCCTGGGTGCTGTCGGAGGACGAAGTGTCCAACGCGGCCATCGGCTACTGAGCCGGGCCGCGGCCCTTAGCGGCCAGCCTCGGCGGCCAGCCTCGGCGGCCAGCCTCAGCGGCCAGCCTCGGCGCGCAGGCGGGCGTAGCCGGGCTTGATCGTGTTGAAGATGACCGCGCAGCGCTCGTCGTAGTGCGCAAAGGCGCTCTTCATGCCGTTGATGGCGAGCTTCTCGAGTGCTTCGAGCCCAAGGCCGTAGTGCTGCACGGCGAGCGCGTACTCCTCGCTCATGCTGGTGCGGCTCATCAGGCGGTTGTCGGTGTTGAGCGTGACCCGGAAGCCCTTCTTGAAGTAGTGGGGGAAGGGATGCTCGCCGAGCGAGGGCGCGGCACCGGTGTGGATGTTGGAGCTGAGGCAGATCTCGATCGGCACGCGGTGATCGAGCACGTACTGCGCCAGCGGGCCCATGCTCAGGACCTGTCCTTCGTGGATCACCATGTCCTCGACGAGGCGCGTGCCATGCCCGATGCGGTGCGCTCCGCAGTACTGCAGCGCCTGCCAGATGCTCTCCGGTCCGAAGCTCTCGCCCGCGTGGATCGTGATCGAGAAGTTCATGCGCTTGGCGAGCTGGAAGGCGTCGATGTGGTGCTTGGCGGGGTGTCCCGCTTCCTCGCCGGCGAGATCGAAGCCCACGCAGCCGCGGCTGCGCCAGGCGACTGCCAGCTCGGCCATCTGCATCGAGAGCATCGACGAAAGGTTGCGCATCGCGCAGACGATCAGTCCGACGCGCACCGGGTACTGCGCCATGCCGCGCTGCAGGCCGCGAGTCACGGCCTCCATCACGCCGTCCAGTCCCAAGCCGCCCTGCGTGTGGAAGTGCGGTGCGAAGCGCACTTCCGCATAGACAACGCCGTCGCGCGCCATGTCCTCGACGAACTCGAAGGCCACGCGCTCCAGCGCGGCCGCCGTCTGCAGCAGCGCGATCGTGTGTCGGAAGCCCTCGAGGTACAGCGGCAGGCTGCCCCGGGCAGCGCCCCGCGCGAACCACTCCGCGAGCTTCTCGGGCTCGCTCTCGGGCAACTCGCGGTAGCCGCAGGCCTTCGACAACTCGAGGATCGTCGCGGGCCGCAGGCCTCCGTCGAGGTGTTCGTGGAGCAGGACCTTGGGTGCCCGAGTGATCAGCGCGCGTGAAAGAGGCTGGACCATGGGCCGAATCTAAGCCTTTGGGTTCGCCATTGCCAACGCGTAGAATCGAAGGCCCCGCACTTCCTACTCATCCTCAGGACAACCTCAAGCACCGTGAGCCTTCCTGTCCGCGTCCGTTTCGCCCCCAGTCCCACCGGCAAGCTGCACATCGGCGGCGCGCGCACGGCCCTGTTCAACTGGGCCTATGCCCGCCGCCACGGCGGCGTGTTCCTGCTGCGCATCGAGGACACCGATCCGGAGCGCTCGACCCAGGAGTACGAACTGGCGATTCTCGACGGCCTGCTCTGGCTGGGCATCCACTGGCAGGAGGGACCCGATGTCGGCGGTCCCCACGCACCCTACCACCAGTCGCAGCGCCTCGAGCGCCACAAGCAGCGTGCCGAGGAACTCTCCGCCATGGGCCGCGCCTACGCTTGCTTCTGCAGCAGGGAGCGGCTCGAAGCGCTCGCCCAGCGTCAGGAGGCCACCAAGGAGCGCCAAGGCTACGACGGCGCCTGCCGCGGGCTGTCGCCGAGCGAAGTCGCCGGCCGCATCGCGGCGGGGGAGCCGCACACGTTGCGCTTCGCCGTGCCCGCCGGGTCGACCGAATTTCACGACCACATCCGCGGGCCGATGCGCTTTGAGAACCACGAGGTCGAGGACTGGGTGATGGTGCGCTCGGATGGCAATCCCACCTACAACTTCGTCGTGGTCTGCGACGACATCGACATGCAGATCAGCCTGATCATGCGTGGCGAGGAGCACCTGATCAACACTCCCAAGCAGGTGCTGTTGTACCACGCCTTCGGTGCGCCCTTGCCACAATTCGCGCACCTGCCGCTGATGCTGGGCACCGACAAGAAGAAGCTCTCCAAGCGCACCGGCGACACCTCGCTGCAGGACTACCGCGACAAGGGCTTTCCGCCCGAGGCGGTGGTCAACTTCCTGTGCCTGCAGGGTTGGGCGCTCAGCGGATCGCAGGAGATCTTTTCCGTCGACGAGCTGGTCGCGAACTTCGAAATCAAGGATGTCCAGAAGGCCGGAGCCGTATTCGATATCGAGAAATTCCTGTGGATGTCGGGCGAGTACATCCGCCGCGACAGTGTCGAGCGCGTGGCCGAGCGCTGTGCGCCGCATGTCGCGCGAGCCGGCCTGATGAGCATGGGCGAAATCGCCGAGCGCAAAGCCTGGTTCTGTTCGGTCGTGCAACACGAGAAGGAACGCATCCGCACCTACGGCGAGCTGCCGGCGCGCATCGAATACCTGTTCGTCGACGATGCCGCGCTCGCCTACGGCGAGGACGCCGAGAAGAACGCGCGCCGGCATGCCAATCGTCTCCAGACGCTGGCTGCCTTCCGGGCCTGGCTGGAGCCGCGTCTGGCGGCCGGGGCCAACAGCCTCAGCCTGCGCGAGGAAGCCAAGCTGTTTCAGGCCGAACACAAGCTCAAGACGCCCGAGCTGCTGCAGCCGCTGCGCTGCGCGCTCTCGGGCCATGCTTCCGGGCCCGACACCTTCGAGGTGATCGGCTGGCTGGGACCGGCGCGCACGCTGCGCCGTCTGGAGTTGGCCGAGTCCCGCCTGGCCTAGCGCATGAGCGCGGAGTCCTGCCACGTCTGGCGCGAGCGCATGCAGGCCTGGCTGCGCGGACAGGGCTTGCCGGGAGATCGGGAGGCGATCGCCGCGCACCGCGCGCAATGCGCGGACTGCGAGGCTTGGTACCGCAACACCGCCGAACTGCTGGCCCAGATCCGTCAAGGCGACCGCGCCGAGCTTCCCGCGGAGGAGCCGGCGCACAAGCCTCGGCGCCGGCGCAATCTGCTGATCGCGCTCGGGCTGCCGATCTTCGCGCTGCTGTTGTGGAACACCGTGCAGCGCAAACTGCCCGAGCGGCAGGATGGCCTGCGTGCGCAGCACAGCGGGGTGCGCGTCGACGGTCTGCGGCTCGCCGAGGGAGTCTGGGTCGAGCCGCGCGAGTCCAGCCGCGTGGAACTCGAGGCCTCGGCACGCGCCGAATTGCGCCTCGCCGGGGCCGAGGCCTCGATCGAGGGCCCCGCGCGCTGCACGCTGGAGCGCCTCAAGCCGCTGCGCGTGCGCGTGCTCGAGGGTGCGGTGCGCGCCCGCGGCGATGCCCGGCTGGTCAGCAATCTTGCGGAGCTCACGCTCGAGGGCGGCGAAGCCGTGCTCGAGTTGCGCGGAGGCCTCACGTTCGTGCGGGCCCTGTCCGCGGGTGTTCAACTGACGGACACGCGCGGCACGCGGCTGCTCCTCGCGGGCGAGGAACTGCAGTTGCCATGAACGGGGCCCCGAGCCATCGCGTGGCGCCGCGCCGTCACTCGAGCCTGCGCCGTGCGCTGTTCCGCGGCGTCGAGCATGCCGCGCGACTGTGCGGTGGCCGGGCCTTCTATCGCTGGCGCCACCTCGGGCGCGGACGGCTGCTCGAGCGCGAGGAATGCGTGCGCGTGCCGGAGCTGGATCCGGTGTGGCACGGGTTGACCATCGCGCAGCTGAGCGATCTGCACGCGGGTCCGTTCCTCGGGCGCGGGGATCTGTCGCACGTCGTCGACTGCGTCCGCGCGCGCCGCGTCGACCTGCTCGCGGTCACGGGCGACTTCCTCACGCACGGCGTCGAGGACAGCCTGCTCGTGCTCGATGAACTCGCCGCGATGCCCGCCCCGCTGGGACGCTTTGCCGTGCTGGGCAACCACGACTACCGCGGCCGGCGCGAAGCCGAACTCGCCGCCGCCTGCGCCGCGCGCGGGATCCGCGTGCTGATCGACGAGAGCCTGCCGCTAGAGCGCGGGGCTGCACGCCTGTGGATCCGCGGCCTCGGCGATCTGGAGGAAGCACGCACGCTCGATCCGAGGGCTGGGGCACAGGCGATCCCCGAGGGCGATGCGGACATTCTGCTGGCGCACCATCCGCGCGCGGGTCGCAGCTGCCTGCGGCCGCGCACGCGGCTGGTGCTCAGCGGACACACGCATGGAATGCAGCTCGATCTGCCCTTTCTGCGCCGTCTGGGACCGGCCCATCCGGGTCTGCGCTACCGCTCGGGACCGGCGCTGGTGGTGGTCTCGCGCGGCCTGGGAGTGATCGGCTTTCCGCTGCGCGTGGGCGCTCCCGCCGAGCTCGTGTTCCTGCGACTGGAGTGCACATGAGCGCCGCGTTGCACGCCTCGGGCGGAGTGCTGTACATCCTGCGCCGGCGGCGCGGCTGGCGCGTGGAGCTTTACGACTGGGATGGTCAGGCGCTGCCCGGCGGCTTTCGGCTGGGCCGCGAATGGCTGCGACCGGCGGCCCTGTGGGTCGATCCGGATCGGCGCGTGTGGGTGCTCGATGCCGGCCGCGGACTCGCCGTGGCGCACAGCCTGTTCGGCGGCGCTGTCGAGCAGTTCACGCTGGCGCGGGAGAGCGCGGTCGCACTGGCCGTGCAGGGACTGGAAGCGGAGCAAGTGCGCATCGTCGCGCACGGCGGATCCGCACGCCAGGCGCTGGAGTGGCGCGTGGCGGCCCAGCCCGAGCGCGTGCACCACCTGCGCAGTCTCGGCCGGCCCGAGGCTCACTTTGAGGGACTGTGCTCGCTGGCGCTCTCCGGCGAGCGGCTCCTGTGCGTCGAGCAGGCGCCGAACCGCCTGCAGGTCTTTCGCGCTCTGGAGTTTCACTACTCGCTGCGGCTCGATCCACTGGGTTGTGCGCAGCTGATCGCGGTCAGCCCGCTGCTCGACGGTCGCCTGGTCGCGGCCTTCGATGGCGAGGAACCCTCGCTGGAACTGTTCGATGCGCGCGGAACCCGCCTCGCCGTGCTGTTGTGCGGAGCGAAGCTGCTGTCGCCCTGCGGACTGATGGTGGAGGAGGCCGACATCGATGCGCGCCGGCGCGTGGCGCTGCTCGATCTCGCCGGCAGCCGCGTCCAGATCCTGAACCTGCGCGGCGAACGGCTGGGCTCCTTCGGCGAGCCGGGCAGCGCCACCGTGCTGGAGGCCGATGAACGCTGAAGCCCGCGAGCCGGTCGCCGCGCTGGACATCGGCACCAACACCGTGCTGCTGCTGATCGCCGAATTGGATTCGGACGGGGCACTGCGGGTGCTCGAGGAGCAGTGCCGCACCCCGCGCCTCGGCGAAGGGCTCGCCCGCAGCGGCCGGATCGCTCCGGCCGCGCTCGAGCGCGGCTACGCGGCACTGGAGGAGTTCGCCGCCCGCATCGCCTCGCACCGGATCCCGCCCGCGCGCGTGCGCGCCGTGGGAACGGCGGTTGTGCGCCGCGCCGCCAACGCGCAGGCCTTCCTCGAAGGCGTGCAGGCGCGTCTGGGTCTTGTGATCGAGATCCTCAGCGAAGCGGAGGAGGCCCGGCTCGGGGCCGCGGCCGTGCAGGCCGAACTCGGCGCCTTGCGGGCGGCCGTGGTCGATGTCGGCGGGGGCAGCACGGAGTACGCCTCGGCGGATGGGGCCCGCCGGCTCTCGATCCCGATCGGCGCGGTCGTGTTGGCTGAAAGCGGGCTCGGCTGGCCGGAAAAAGCTGCGCTGGCTGCCTCGCTGGCACGCAGCTTCCCGGAGCAGGATGCGCGCGGGGCGCTGGCGGTGGGGCTCGGCGGAACGGCGGTCAACCTGGCCTGCCTGGAGCAGGGCCTTGCCGCCTTCGATCCCCAGCAGGCCGAAGGAGTGGTGCTGGAACCCGCCGCCGCCCGGCGCTGGGCCGAAAGGCTGGCGGGTCTGACCCTGCCCGAGCGCCTGCGACTGCCGATCGAGCCCGAGCGGGCCTCGATCCTGCCCGAGGGTCTGCTGTGCCTCGCGGCGGCCCTCGAGCGCCTGAAACCGGGGGCCCTGCGGGTCAGCGGCCGGGGCCTGCGCTACGGGGTGGCGCGCGGGTTGCTCGAAAAAAATCGGGCTTGAGCGCTAGCCCGCTTGCGTCGGGGTACCTTATTTTGGAGGTTGTGCAGGCGAGGGATCGCGCCCTGCACCGCAAACGGCCTCTTTCCACTTGATGCGCAACTTTTTCCTAACCGCCGCCCTGTGCGCCCTCGTGAGTGCTTGTGCCCCGTCGGGCTCCAGCCCCGCTCCCTCCGTGCCCGCGATCGAGGAACTCACCGATCGCGAAAAGGCCGAGCGCTTCTTCGAACAGGGTCCGGGTGCCGTCGAAAGCGGCGGAGAGATCGACACAGGCATTCAGGAGAACCTGACCGGCGGCATGCCCGGTCTGCCTTCCGCCAGCCTGCAGATGCGCATGATGCCCGTTCCGGGCTATCCGGGAGCCTACAACGTCACCCTGCGCAACACGGGCAGCGGCTACAAGGAACTGTTCGTCATCCAGATTCCTTCCAATCCGCCGCCGGGTCCGCGACCGCTGCTGGTCGGTTTCCACCGCTACGGGGTGAGCCATGCGGACGTCCTGCTGAACACGAGTTTCCCCGCCGAATGCGAAGCACGCGGCTGGTACTTCGTCGCGCCGCTGGGCGGCAGCAACTGCCACTTCTCCTCGCAGGTGTCGCTGATCAACACGCGCCGCGTGCTGGATCTCGTCAAGCAGTGCTACCCGATCGATGCGGCTCGCGTGTACGGCGTGGGCTTCTCGATGGGTGGGGGAGCCGCGCTCAACTACGCGGCGCGCTCGCTCGATCCGGCCGGTCTGCGTTTTGCCGCCGTGGTCAACCACACCGGCACGCTCTCGACGGCTCACGCCTTCGCCAACGAACTCGATGACAACGACGCCGACGACGGCCCCGTGCCCGGCGGCGCCAATCTCGAGGCCAACGACTGGATGGAGTTCTGGCATGCGGGCACGCCGACCAGCAAGGCCTTCGCTTACCAGCAGAGTTCCATCTTCCAACTCGACGCGCTGACCAATCAGGTCGTTCCCGGTGTCGATCTCACGCGCAACCTCAAGCTGATCAAGCTGCAAAGCTGGATGGCTTCGGGGGACCCCCTGCTGTACTTGGGTGCACAGACCACGGCCTTTGCCGGCTACGCCGCGAATCTGGGCTTGGATCACACGCTCCACGTCATTCCCTCCAATCAGCACACCTGGGACACGCTGGATGAGAGCGCCGTCTGCAACTGGTTTGCGAGCCTGAATCTGCAAGTGCCCTCGGCCGGTTCGCTGGCCGCCGACTCGGACGGACAGAAGCTGTACCAGTTCCGCGTGTGGAAGGATCAGCCGGTCGGCTTCGCTCCGTTCCAATGGTCGCTGGATCCCAGCGCCGCGCGACTCAACCTGTACGGCACGCAGAACCTCAAGCGGGTGGAGTGGGACGCTACGGAGTGCGGGATCGCCTACCAAGGTGCGCTGCGCCTCAACCACTCGAATCTCGACGCCAGCAGCGACGAGATCCTGTTCCTCAACGTGCCGTGGGCACCGGTTCAGGTGCAGTTCAACGGCAGTCCCGCCAGCGGCAGCTACGACGCTCAGGCAGGCACTTTCCTGATCAGCACGCCTCCCGGAGTGGCCGGGCAGTGGGTACTCACGTTCTGATCGCCGCGCTCGGGACCTCGCACCCCGCGCACACTCGAGCAAGCGGGAGTCGGCGCGTCTCCTGAACGCTCGACACGCTGCGACGAACTCCCACGATCCCCTCGCTGACTTGGGAAATGCCACTCCAGGGCGTCAGGGCGCGGAGGAGGAGGTGCCGCTGACGGAGTTCACGACGAGTACCCACCGGGGCGCATCCATTCGTTCCCAATGCCTCTGGGGCCGATCGCCTCTCTGGCAATGGGGGGCTGAGCCTGTCGGGAGCACTGCCGGTGGCCGTCGGATCGACTCCGTCCATCGTGCTCTCCAACGATCCAGACGGGAACGCAAAGCACGCCCTGGTGCCGTGCCTCATCAGGGGGGGGCTGGCAGCGGAAGCTCCCAGAAAAGGCTCCCAGAAAGGAAGGGGGCTGGCAGCGGAAGCTCCCAGAAAAGGCTCCCAGAAAGGAAGGGGGCTGGCAGCGGAAGCTCCCAGAAAAGGCTCCCAGAAAGGAAGGGGGCTGGTAGCCGAAGCCACCAGCCCGAGGGAGAGTGAGTCCTAACGAGCTTCCCGGGTGAAGCACCGCTCGCAAAGTGCCACACCTCTCGCTAGAACTCCGTCGCAGCCCGAAGGCCAGCGACACGGAGAATCCTAGACTGCCTGGCCTCGAAGGGAAGCAAAAAATCGCGATCCGCGAAAAAATACCGCCTCGGTCGCTGGGTACCCGGTCTTCCCCTACCTCCACCGCCCGCTTCCCGGCAGAATGGCGAACCATGTCCCTGGATCTGTACTTCGATGCCAACGGCTCGACCCCCTTGCATCCGCAAGTGCTGGCCCTGTGCCAGACCTACCTCGAAGGCCTTTACGGGAACCCCTCGGCCAAGCACCCCGCCGGGCTCGAAGTCCGCCGGAGCATCGACGCGGCCAAGGCCAGTCTGGCCGAGGCCATCGGTGCCACACCCGAGGAACTGTGGTTCTCCTCGGGGGGCACCGAGTCCAACAACTGGGCGCTGTTCGGCGCGGCACAAGCCGCCCGCGGACGCCACCTGCTGGTCAGCGCGGTCGAGCACAAGGCCGTGCTCGGGCCCGCGGAGGAGCTCGCGCGGCGCGGCCTGGAAGTGGAGATCGTGCCGGTCGGCGAGCATGGCGCGGTCGAGGCCGACGATCTGATCGGCCGCATCCGCAAGGACACCTTTCTGGTCTCGCTGATGCACGCCAACAACGAAACGGGCGTGATCCAGCCGGTGGAGGCCGTGGGGCGGGCTTGTCGCGAGCGCGGCGTGCTGTTCCACATCGACGCGGTCTGCAGCCTGGGCAAGCTGCCCGTCGATGTCCGTGCGCTCTCCTGTGACGTGCTGACGGCTGCCAGCCACAAGGTTTACGCGCCCAAGGGCTGCGGCCTGATGTACATCCGCAAGGGTGCGGCGATCGCGCCCTTCGTTCATGGCTGCGGGCACCAGGGCGGGATGCGCGGCGGCACCGAGAACGCGCTGCCCATCGTGGGGCTTGCGAAGTCGATGGAGCTTTTTCGCGCCGGTCGTCTGATCGACGCGGAGCAGCTCCTGCGCCTGCGCGAGCGCTTGTGGGCCGGGCTCGCCGGCGCGCTGCCGGGCGTCGAGCGCAACGGCAGCGGGCCCATGCTGCCCAACACGCTCAACGTGCATTTTCCCGGGTTTGCGGGCCATGCGCTGCAGTCCCAGCTGGGGGCGCGCGGTTTCAGCGTCGCGACCGCGGCCGGAGCCGGCGCGGCGGCGCCCAGTCATGTGCTGCTCGCGATGGGCTGTTCGGACGCTCGCGCGCGTTCCTCGCTGCGCTTTTCGCTCTCGGCCAAGACCAGCGCAGCTTCCGTCGATGCGTTGATCGAGGCGTTGACGCTGATCTCTGCGGGCAAGGCGGTGCGCGCGTGAACACGCCGAGGGCGCTCGCCGCGCTGGAGGCGGAACTGGTGAGCCTGTGCCAGGGCGGTCAGGACGGCAAGCGCATCGTGCGCGCTCTGGAAGCCTACGCCGGCGCCCACCGCGACTGGGAGCGCTACCTGCGCTTCGATGAGCGGACCTACACGCGCAATAAGGTGGCGCGCAACGAGTGGTTCGAGCTGCTGGTGCTGTGCTGGAGCCCGGATCAGGAGAGCCCCGTGCACGACCACGCCGGACAGGACTGCTTCATGGGCATCCTCAGCGGCCGCATGGAGGAAACGCACTTCGCCTTTCCGAAACCGGGGCAGACCGGGGCTCTGGTCGAGACGCGCTCGCGCGTGTTCGAGGCCGGCAGCGTGGCCTACATCCACGATTCGATCGCGCTGCACCGGGTGCGTCCGGTGGGGGGGCGGGCCGTCTCGCTGCACCTGTATGCGCGGCCGATCGACGTGTGCAACGTCTACGAGCTCGAAAGCTCGCTCGTGCTCGCGCGCCAGATGATCTACCACTCAGTGGGCGCGGGCGAGCCGCCCGGCACGACATGAACAAGCCACGCCGGGGGATTCCGGCGTGGCTCTGTTCTCTCTGCCTCGGGCGTCACCCCCCTCGGGGGGGGGAGCGGACGTCGTGGTCGCGACGCCCGTCCACCAGAGCAAGCGGATGGGAACGCCCGCGTGGGACAGCTGTCCCGTTTTTTTCTGGAGAAACCTGTCGAGAGGGGCCTACTTGACCCTCGGGAGCCGCTTGCTACCATCTTCCGCCCTTAGCGGGAGGCGGTGTAGCTCAGTCGGTAGAGCAGCGGCTTCATAAGCCGCGTGTCGTCGGTTCAAGTCCGGCCACCGCTACCAGCTTCTCCTCGACCAGTTCCCGCAGAGCGGCGGCCAAGCCCGGCGAGCCGTTGAGGCAGGGCGTCACGAACAGCTCCCCGCCGCCCGCTGCGTGGAAGCTCTCGCGCAGTCCGACCGCGATCTCCTCCAGCGTCTCCAGGCAGTCCGCGGGGAAGCCGGGAGTGGCGACCAGCACCTGCCGATGCCTCCGGGCGAGCTCCTTGATCACGTCCTCGGTCGAGGGTTGCAGCCAGCGCTGCGGGCCAAAGCGCGACTGGAAGCTCTGCGTGTAGTGCTGCGCGTCCCAACCCAGTTCGCGCGCCAGCGCGCGCGTGGTGCGGTTGCAGTGATCGAGGTAGGGGTCCCCGCGGCGCACGTAGGACTCCGGCAAGCCATGGTAGCTGAGCACGCAATGCTCCGCTTGGGCGTAGCCCGGCGTGGCGCGGATCGAATCCGCGAGCGCGCGGATGTAGGCGGGCTGATCGGGCCAGGCCGAGATCGCGTGCAGTCGCAGACCCGCAAAGCGCGGCTCCCGAAGCCATCGGCACAGGCGCTCCTCGAGCGTGCCCGTGGTCGTGTCGCTTTGCTGCGGAAACAGCGGCAATAGCACGATCTCGCGCGCACCGGCCCGCTGCAGTTCCAAAAGCGCATCCGCCAGCGTCGGCTCTCCGTAGCGCATGCCCAGGCGCACCGCGTAGCGCTCTCCGAGCGCGCCCGCCAGCTCGCACGCGATCGTGCGCGAGTGGACGAGCAAAGGTGAGCCCTCCGGCAGCCAGATCGAGCGGTAGAGCCGGGCGGAGCGCGGGGCACGGAAGGGCAGGATGATGCCGTTGAGCACGCAGAACCAGACCATTCGCGGCGCGCGCACGACCTTGGGATCGGAGAGGAACTCCCGCAGATAGCGGCGCACATCGGCCGTCGAGGGGCTGCGTGGCGTGCCCAGGTTGGCGAGCAGCACGCCGATCGGCGCTCGCTCACTCGAGGAGTTGGTCTGCGTGGTATTCACCGGTGAGCTCGTGATCGAGGCTGCCGTCATGGCGGAAGTAGTCCCAGTGCCCTTCGCGCCTGCCGGTCCGGTAGACTCCGCGAGCTTCGATCGCGCCCTGTTCGTAACGCAGCGTCCACAGGCCCTCGCGCGGGCTGGCATTCGAGGCCGGATCGTAGTGACGCTGCCCCTCGGCGCGGGGGGAACCGTTGGAATGCCACTCGCGCCAGCGCCCCACCCGCCGGCCCTGCTCGTAGCGACCCTCCTCGCGGCGCTCGCCGTTGGGGTAGTAGTAGGTCCAAAGCCCCTGCTCCTGCCGCGTCCAGCGGTCGATCCGGCCCTCGCTGCGCACGGCCCCCGTGGGCCAGTGGCGCACTTCCACCCGCTGGCAGGCCAGAGAGAGCGGGAGCAAGAGCAGGAGCAAGAGCCGGCTACACACCCTGGCGAGCCTAGCGCCGGGCCCGCGGGCGGCTCAAGGGCCGGGGGGAAGGGCTTTTTTTTCTTGCACTCGGTGGCTCCGCTCAGGAAAAGATCCATGGCGGGAGCCGGCCCTTGGCGGGCTGGCTCTCAGGCCTCTACTCACCCAGTCCCTCCCATGCAGCTTCTCAGCGTCTCTCCTCTCGATCTCCAGCCCGCCCTGCCTGTGCTCCAGGCCTCGGACGACTTTGACGGCGACTTCGACTTCGACCTCGATCTGGATGACGACGAGGACGAGGATGAAGACGAGGAGGACGAGGACGAGGAGGATGAGGAGGACGACGACGAGGAGGACGATGAGTTCGCCTTCGGGGAAGAAGAGGACGAGTGAGCTTCGGCTGGCGCTGGCCGTGCTAGAATCCAGAGGAGGCCCCGTCGACGGGCCTCCCGTGCTTGAAAGCGCCTGAGTTTTCGAAGGTCTTCGCCGCTGCGGCCTGCGCCGCAGCGGCCGCGCTTTCCCATCCGTTGCTGAGCGGGGCCTTCGTGACCGCCTGGCCGGTGCTCGACGACGACCGCCGCTTCGTGCGCGTGTTCAACAACTTCAACGACGCACAGGCCAATGATGCCGTCGCTCTGGAAGCGAACTGGCCGGGCTTCGCCGGTGCGCCGCGGGCGATCTGGAAGGGCGCTGCCGAGTGGGCGAGCCGGCCGCATCCGGGCCTCGATCCGCTGCAGCCCGACGGGATCGGTTCGGGCGGCGCGCAACTCGACCCCTTGTTTCTCGGTCTGGCGCCCAACACGGGCTTTCCCAACGACAACGTCGCCTCGGAGCTCAACGGCAACAACGCCGGCGTGATCGCGTTCACCGAACTGCCGCCCAACGATGGCTGGCGGATTCGCTTCTACGCCAATCCCTGGATCTTCGACGACGATCCGGCGGGTCCGGCGGCGGGAGCGATCGATCTGCAGGCCGTGATGGCTCACGAATACGGTCATGCACTCGGGCTCGACCACACCCCGGTGGCCGGCGCCACGATGGAAGCCGCTCCGGCGGACATCACGGCGCTGCGCTCGCTGGAGGCCGATGACATCGCGGGCGTGCAGTTCCTCTACGGTGTCGCTGCGCCGAACAAGCCGCGCATCGAGGCCCTGACGCTCGACTCCTCGGGCCAGCTGGTGCTGCTGGGCGAGCACTTCTCGACCAGCAACCAGCTCGAGCTGCAGGGCCAGACCCTCAGCGGACTGAGTTCGAGCGCCGCTGGCCGCGTGCTCAGCGTGCTGTTGAGCCCGAGTCCAAGCGCCGGCGATCTGCAACTCAGCTGGAGCAGCGGACCGGCCTTGGGCGCGGCCGTGTCCAACGCCTGGCCGCTCGACCCCGCGGCCTGTGCGCCGCCAGGGCGCTGGTGCGTCGGCAAGACCAACTCGCAGGGCTGCGTGGCCCAGATCGGTTTCTCCGGCAGCCCCAGCGTCGCCGCCGGCGGCTTCCTCATCCACGCCGCGCAGGTGCTCAACCAGAAGAGCGGCTTCCTGATCTACGGTTTCGCGCCCGCTGCGACGCCCTTTCAGGGCGGCACGCTGTGCCTTGCCAACCCGCTCAAGCGCACGCCGCCTTCCAGTTCCGGAGGAAGCACGGGCCCTTCCAACTGCAGCGGCAGCCTGAGTTACGACTTCGGAGCGCGGATCCAGAGCGGAGTCGATCCGCTGCTCACGGCGGGCAAGGCCGTCTATGCGCAGTACATTTACCGCGATCCGGCCGACAGCAGCGGCTGGGGTCTCTCGGACGCTCTGGCCTTCACGATTTGCCCCTGAGCGCGCCGGGGCTTAAGCTCTCCATCCACATAGCTCAGGGGCGTCGAACCTTCGTTCGGCTGAGAAGCACCCGCAGAACCTGATCCGGATCATGCCGGCGTAGGAAAGCTGATGACCACCACGGAATCGTTCCCGGCGCAAAAGCCGCTGGAAGCCTCTTTCCCCAACTCACACAAGCATCACCGCGAGATCGTTCACGCGGGTGAGACGCTGCGCGTGCCTTTCCGCCGCATCCATCTCGCCGGTGGCGAAGCGCCGCTCGATGTCTACGACACCAGCGGTCCGCAGGGCTTCACGGCCCAGCAGGGCCTGCCGCGCCTGCGGGAGGCGTGGGTGGCGCGGCGCGAAGCGCGCGGCGAGACCAATCACTCGCAGATGCACTTCGCGCGGCGCGGGATCATCACCGAGGAGATGGCCTTTGCCGCCGCCCGCGAAGGCCTCGATCCAGAGTTCGTGCGCAGCGAGATCGCGCGCGGCCGGGCGATTCTGCCAGCCAACAAGCGGCATCTGGAACTCGAGCCGATGCTGATCGGGCGCAACTTCCTCGTGAAGATCAACGCCAACATCGGCAACAGCGCCGTGCGCTCTTCGATCGCGGACGAGGTCGAGAAGCTGCAGTGGGCCATCCGCTGGGGGGCGGACACGGTGATGGACCTCTCGACGGGCAAGGAGATCCACCGGACGCGCGAGTGGATCCTGCGCAACTCGCCGGTTCCGATCGGCACGGTGCCGATCTATCAGGCGCTCGAGAAGGTCGGCGGTCGCATCGAGCAGCTCGACATCAAGCTGTTCCTGGAGACGCTCGCGGAGCAGGCCGAGCAGGGCGTCGACTACTTCACGATCCATGCCGGCGTGCGCCTCTCGCATGTGCCGCTGACGAGGAATCGGGTCACGGGCATCGTCAGCCGCGGCGGATCGATCATGGCCAAGTGGTGCCTGCACCATCACAAGGAGAACTTCCTCTACACGCACTTCGAGGAGATCTGCGAGTTGATGAAGCGCTACGACGTGTCCTTCAGCCTGGGCGACGGCCTGCGGCCGGGCTCGCTCGCGGATGCCAACGACGAAGCGCAGTTCGCCGAGCTCAAGACGCTGGGGGAGCTGACGGAAATCGCCTGGAAACACGATGTGCAGACCATGATCGAGGGCCCGGGGCATGTGCCGATGCACCTGATCCGCGAGAACATGGAGAAGCAGCTGGAGTATTGCCACGAGGCGCCCTTCTACACGCTCGGTCCGCTGACGACCGACATCGCGCCCGGCTACGACCACATCACCAGCGCGATCGGCGCAGCGATGATCGGCTGGTACGGCACGGCGATGCTGTGCTACGTGACCCCCAAGGAGCACCTCGGCCTGCCGAATGCCAAGGACGTCAAGGATGGCGTGATCGCCTACAAGATCGCGGCGCACGCCGCCGATGTCGCCAAGGGCCACCCCGGCGCGATCGCACGCGACCACGCGCTCTCCAAGGCGCGCTTCGAGTTCCGCTGGAAGGACCAGTTCAACCTGTCGCTTGATCCCGAGACCGCCATGAGCTTCCACGACGAGACGCTGCCGGCGGAGGGTGCCAAGACGGCTCACTTCTGCTCGATGTGCGGTCCGCAGTTCTGCTCGATGCGCATCACCGAGGATGTGCGTGCCTACGCGGCGAGCAAGGGCGTCAGCCAGGAAGCGGCGCTGACGCAGGGCATGGAAGACAAGCGCAGGGAGTTCGCCGCTCAGGGCGGCGAACTCTATTCCTGAAGCCGCCGACTCAGTTCTGAACCACCGACGAGCTTCCCACGAAGCTGCCGCCGGAGTCCCGGACCAGCGCCTGCAGCAGGTACTGGCCCTGAATGGTGCCTGAGTTGAAGAAGGTGAAGCTGCCAGCACCGCCGGCATCCGTCGTCACATTCACCAGCCGGCGCAGCGAGCTCCATGACATGGTGGTGTGCCAGAGGAAGTCGTTGGGATGCCAGCGCGTGCTCTCCGCTCCGGACAGCGCGACCGGCGAGACGATCAGCAGATAACTCGCATTGGCGGGCGCAGCGCTGAGATCGAAGCTGACCTGTCCCGGAGTTCCCAGACCGGGGCCGGTCAGTTGCGCGATCGGGCGCTGCGGACGAACGGCGCAGGTCAGGGCGCCGGGTGAGGGGAATACCGAGTAATCGGTGGCTTTGTAACGCAGCCGTGCGCCGAGATCGGGCTGATAGGGTGCCAGAGCCCCGCCTGCCGTTCCGTGCTGGATCTCCAGCGTGGAGATGTAGCTGGGAGAACTGACCACCGTGGCATCGAGCGATCCATCCGGCTTGTGCGCCCGAACCGTGGAATTGCCGAAGAAGGGCGACTCGGCGATCAGGACGCGTGCGTACTGGCTCCAAAGTGCGTCGTCGTAACGCTCCTCGATGGCGAGCCCGCCAAGGCCGTTGAGGCCGCCGACGAACAGCGCGCCGTCATTCTCGCTCATCACGCCGCCGCCGCCGAGCTGCGCTGCGCTGAAGCGCAGGATCTTGTCCCCGCTGCCGCTGAACGTGGGATCGACCCAGCCATAGAAAACATCGCCGTTGGATGCACGCCGCGCAATCGGGCCGGAGTAGGTGGCGAACTGGGCCAGCGTGGTCGTGCCGCCGCTCGAGAGATCCAGCCGGGTGATGCGATTGCACGGATAGCCGCACGAAGCCTCGCTCAGGAGCGCAAGTGACTCGCTCTCGAACACCGCATCGAAGTTGAACGGCAAATTCGCCACCAGCTGCTGCGTGCTGCCATCGATCGCGAGTCGCCAGATGTTGCCGTCGCTGCTCTCGCCGACGAGCACGTGCGTGCCCGCGGGCGAGAGCTTGACAAAGCTTGTGTAGATGGTCGCCGAGAGCGCCGACACGTGCGTCAGCAGCGTGGCCAGCGGATTGCCGGCTGCGTCCACGCGCATGACACTCAGCGTCGATGTGCCGCTTGCGGCTCGGGCCTCGATGCGCTCTCCGCTAGGCAATGTCGCGTAGGCTGTGCCGGGATCCACCGGGGCGTTGAGCGAACTGACCAGCTGGAATCCGGGCGCAGCAGTGTCCTGGGCCGGCGAAGTGGCGGGGAACAGGCTCAGGAGAGCCAAAGACAGGGTGACGATGCGTTGCATGACCTTCGATCTTCCGTCGAGAGGGGTGTGGCCGAGTCGCAGCAAGGCACGGCCCGGCGAAAACGCATCCGCCAGAACACGCGCGCACCTTGCTCCGAGGTCGGCGTCGAGGATTCACGCGGCGGATATCCTGACTCATCGCGATGCATCGCCGCGAAGCACGCCTTCCCAGATCATGAATCCGATCATGCATCCAGTGGCGGCCGGAAATTCCGGCGTTCGGGCGACAAGCGCGACTCACAGTGGCGGGACCGTGCAGGATTCGCACCTGCTTCCCCGTTCGCGTGTCCGTATGCTGAGAGAGAACGAGCGCATGGAAACCGAAGCGGGCTGGTTTGTCAAGTCATTTCGGGCCGTGCTGAGCGTCTGGATCCGCGCGGGCATGCGCCTTGTGTACCGGATCCGCGTGCGGGGCATCGAGCAGCTGCCTGCCGGCGGTGCGCTGCTGATCTCGAATCACCTCAGCCACGCGGACGCCTTGTGGATCGGTGCCGCGATCCGACGTCCAGTCGTGTTTCTGATGCACCGCTCCTTCTTCCGCGTGCCGATCGTCGGCCGCGTGGCGCGCCTGTACGGCACGATACCGATCGCTTCCGAAGACAGCGCCGAGGAGAAGCAGCGCTCGCTCTCGTTGGCGGTGCAGCAGGCGCGCGCCGGCGGGCTGGTCTGCATCTTTCCCGAGGGTGCCATCTCGCGCACCGGGCAGATGCTGGGTTTTCGCCGCGGCATGGAGACGATCGCGCGCGAGGCGAACGTGCCCATCCAGCCGATCGTGCTCGACCGGGTCTGGGGCAGCATCTTCTCCTACGAGCGAGGCCGCTTCTTCTTCAAGCGCCCACGCCGCTGGCCCTTCCCGCTGGATCTGGCGATCGGCGCGCCGCTCGCCTGCGACACGCCCGCGTGGCGCGCCCACGAAGAACTGGCTGCGCTGCAGGCGCAGGCACGCCACCTGCACTATGCTTCCGCTTTGCCGCTCGCGGAGCGCCTGCGGCGGGTGCGCGCACCCGCCGAGCATGTGGCGCGCTTTGCAGGAGAATCGTTGCGCTTTGCGGGCGGCAGCTTCGCGCCGTCGGCGCTGCTGGCCGCCGCACAGGCGCTGCAGCAGGTGCATGCGCTCAGCGCACGCGAGCACATCTGGATCGGCTGTTCGCTGGAGCAGTGCCCCGCCGTGCTGCTGGCGGCGCTGTTGAGCGGTGCGCGGGTCAGCTCGGGCGCGAGACCGCCCGCGGATGCGGATGCTTGGTATTTCGACGCGGAACAGCTGTCCGCGCTGCGCGAACTCGGTCCGCGGCCCCGTCTTGCCGTCTGCATCGCCGAGCGGCGCGGCGTCGCGGCGATCGAGGACTGGCCCGCGCTGCTCTGGGCGCGTCGGGGTGCGTCCTGGGGCGGCATTCTGACCAGCGAGGTGCCCGATGCGGGATCCGAGCGCGGCCGCCGCGAGCAGGGCTTTGGACGCGCGCTGCCCGGCACCGCGCTCTCGGTGCGCGACGAGTCCGGTCAACGGCTCGAGCCGGGGCAGCCGGGCTGGCTGCATGTGCTGAGCGCCTTCCGCGCGGAGCTGGACCCTGCGCCGGCGCCGCTGCGCTGGCAGCTCAGCGGTCTCTCTGCGATCGTGGACCGGGACGGCTTTCTGCTGGAGGCCTGAGCCCGCGCGGCGCGTAGGCTGGCCCGAACTGGAGTTCCCACAGCGACTGACGCGCATTCCAGCGGGCCTCGATCTCGCGCGGCGGCGCTTGCGCGGGCCGGCCATCGGGTCCCGGCGCGTGGAGGAGCAGGCTCCACACCGAGGCCTCGGCGGGAGGCGGCCGCGGATCGAGCGCCCGCGCCGGCAGCACCTGCGCCCGGCGCGAGCCGTCGAAGTCGACTCGCAGCGCCTGCCCCGGTCCTTCCCAGACGAAGTCCCGCTCGCCGGGCAGCACGACGCAGGCGATCGCACCCTCGAGCCACACCGCACGCGAGTGGCCAGCGCTGCGCGCTGCCTCGAAGAAGTCCTCGACCCGCGCGCTTTGCGTGCACAGGGCGAGCTCGGGCACCAGTGCCAGACCGCCCGCCAGCAGCGCTTCGTCCGCGCGCGCGTTGCGCCGCGGTCGGCGAATTTCGCTGCGCAGCAGCAGGGCCTGTCCGCTGAGGTGTTCCGCGGCGCCGCCGATCCCGACCACGCTGCGGCCGCTGCGCTGGGCGCGCAGCAGGCCTTGCGCGAAGCGGTTCTTGTGCGTGACCTCGCGCGTCAGGATCCACCAGTCGATCCAGGTGCCTCCGCTGAGCACCACGGCCTCGCAGCGTTCCACCAGCGCCAGCGCCCGAGCTTCGGCCGCCATGTCCCAGGACTGCGGATCCAGCTGCAAGGCTTCGATCGCCGTACCCGAGCGCAGCAACGGGTCGCATTCGGGCAGTGCTCCGACGTGCAGCAGCGCGTGCGTGCCGCCCGCTGCCATGCGCTGCGCCAGCGGCTCGGAGAGCTCCACCGGCTGGGCCATCAACGCGACGATCCCCCGCGGATCTTCGGCTGCAAGCAGGAACAGCAGCGCCGGCAGCACGGCTAGCCTCGCGGACGCAGGTCGATGACGTGCGAGAGCGCGGTCAGCACCAGCGCGTGACGGATTTCCCCCGCGCGAATGCGGGCGGGGATCGAGTCGATCGGCAGGCGGTCGATGACGATGTCCTCGCCGCTGTCGAGTTCGAGTTCGTGCGTGCGCACGGCATCGAGCGCCAGCCAGTGATGGCACAGGTTGGTGTGAAAGGCCGGATTGGGCTGCACGCTTCCGAGGTAGGTCCACGCCGCGCTGGTGTAACCGGTTTCCTCGCGCAACTCGCGGACAGCGGCCTCGGCGTGCTCCTCGCCCGGGTCGATCACGCCGCCGGGAATCTCGGTGGTGATGCTGGAGGTGCCGAAGCGGTACTGGCGCACGACGAGCAGCTCCCGCTCCGGCGTGAGGGCCACGACATTGACCCAGTCGGGGGTTTCCAGCACCAGTCGCTGGAAGACCTCGTCGGTGCGCGGATTGCGCAGCGTGTCGTAGCGCGGGCGGAAGATCATCATGTGCGGTCCGTGCGCGCTCTCCAGGTGCGTCCAGTGGCGCGGTTGGTGGGGCGGGCTGGGTTGGTTCACGTCGCTCACGATGGCTGCTCGGGCCTGCAGTCTAGCAACTGGAAGCGGATCTTCGCGCCCGCTAGGGTGGCGCGGATGGCGAGCACCGAGGGCACCCGCGCACAATGGCCCGCGCACGTGGCGCTGGGCTTCGTGCAGACCTGCTTCGGGCTGTTTCCCATCTTCGGCAAGCGCGCCTTCTCGCCGGGCGGCTACTCGCCGATGTCGGTGGGGGCCTGGCGCATGCTGTTCGGCGCACTGGCGCTCAGCGTCGTGGCGCTGTTGCTGCGGCGCTCCGAATTCCGGCCGCCGCGCGAGTTGTGGGGACGGCTGATCGTCCTTGGATTCCTGGGTGTGGCGGCCAACATGACGCTCTATCTGGAAGGCCTCTCGCGCACGACAGCCGTCAACACCGGCCTGATGGTCTCGCTGATTCCCGTCGCCACGGTGACGGTCGCGATGCTGGTCGGTCAGGAACGCTTCGAGTGGCAGCGGCTGCTAGGACTCGCGCTGGCGCTCTTCGGAGCCTCGCTGCTGTTCTGGGCCGAGGATCCCGAACTGGCGGCGAAGTACGCGCTCGGCAACTCGCTGCTGGCGCTCAACATGCTGTGCTACGCGGTATACCTCGTCCAAGTGCGGCCGCTGACGCGCGCGCATCCGCCGCTGGTGGTGATCGCCTGGGTCTTCCTCGCAAGCCTCGTGTGGCTCCCGCTGCTGCTCGTGCGCGAGTGGGGCTTCGGCTCTTCTCCGCCCAGCCTGGCCGAATGGTTCTGGCCAGCTAGCTGCAGTCGCGAGCAGCTGCTGGCGCTGGTCTACATCCTGCTGTTTCCGACCTTCTTCGCTTACCTGCTCAACGCCTTCGCGCTGTCGCGCGTCAAAGCCTCGACCACCGCCGTCTACATCTACCTGCAGCCCCTGATCACGGCCGGCGCCGCCGCGTGGCTGCTCGGAGAGCAGGTGCGCTCGAACGCGCTGGCCGCGGCAGCCTGCATCTTCCCCGGTGTCTGGATCGTTTCGCGCCGCTGGCGCAAGGAGCCCGAGTGATGGAAACACCGCGGGAACTGCCGCCCGAGGACTTTCGCTTCGTCTGCACGCGCAGCACGCGCTGGTCGGATGAGGACAATCAGGGCGTCGTCAACAACGCGGTCTACATGACGCTGCTGGAGGAGGCACGCCACGCCTATTTCGGCGCGCTGGGGCTGCTGGAGGACAACCGCTTTCCCTTCCTGCTGGCGCAGACCAACATCGTGTTTCTGCGGCCGGCGCGAGGCGGGCAGGCGCTCGAGGTCTGCGTGCGCACGCTGCGGCTGGGCCGCACCAGTCTGGAGCAGGCCTACGCGATCCGCTCGGCGTCCTCGGGCCTGATTCATGCCCGGGCACAGGCCCGCCTGGTGAGCTACGATCCGGCCAGCGGGCAGAAGCGGCCGATGGATGAGGGCTTTCGCAGGGCAGTCTCGAGGCACTGCTCCCCATCCGAGGACCTCGGCCGGGATGGAGAGATCCCGGCTTCTTGACCCGCAAATGCGGCTGCCGTGCGAGCGTCTTGGACCGCCGGGTAGCGCTGGATAGCGCTGGGTAGAGCTGGGTAGCGCTGGGGAGAACCGATCCGGTTTCTTGGATCGATACGGTCCCCGTTCGGGGAGCCGTCCCTAGTTGCCGGCCAACCAGCGGCCTTCCTCACCCGGAGCCAGCGGGCGGATCCACTGCAGCGCGGGTCGCGTGTTCCATTCCCTGCGGTAGCGCTGATGGGCCTCGCTGTCGGGATAGTGCTCGTCGTCGCGGTAGGGATAGCCGCTCATCCCATGAAAGGGCAGAGGCTCGACTTCCAGCGCCTCGATGGTGTTCGGATCGCGGTCCTTGGCCCAGCCGTCGAGGTACACGAGGAAATCCCGCCGCAGGCCGGCGGCCGGGGCGGGCAAGGCGCGTGCATCGAAGCGCAACTCCAGCGCATCGCCGGAGCCCAGAATCGCGAACATGTCGTCGACGCTGTGGAGCAGCGGCGTGACCTCGCCATAGCGCGTGTACATCCCGGGATGCTGATTCCAGCGCGGCTGGCTCGCCAGCCGATCCCAGTCGAAGCGCTCGGGCTTGTCGGAATCGACAGCTCCCAGCCCGCTGAGCCCCTCCAGCGGCGCACTGAATCCGCGCAGCCACAGCTTGGAGGAATGCACGGGCAACTCGTGGGTCGTCAGCGGAGCATCGTCGGCGTCGATCGCCATCCGCAGCGCATCCCAGTACAAGCGCAGCGTGCCGCTGACGCGCAGCCTGGGATCCTCGCGGTCGAGGATTCCGGTGACATCGATCACCATGGTCTTGGTCTTGCCGGCGGGGAAGCCGACCGGAGGTCCGCTGGGGCGCCAGCCGCCCTGTCCATCGGGCACCTCGATCATCGGCGGGATGAAGTCGACGCCCGGCGCGCGCGCCGAGGCCATGTTGGCGCTGGCGTCGCTCCAGAAGAACCAGCCCGTCATCAGAAGCCGCAGCCGCCGGGCATCGCGCACGCGATCCTTGTCGAAGCAGATCTCCACAAACCAGGGCTTGCACAGACCGGCGAACTGCAGCGGATGCAACTCGAAGGGCACGGCGTGCTCGTCATCGATGGCGGACAGCTCACGCGTCCAATCCTTGCCGTCGCTTCCGAGCGCGCGCTCGGGTGCCAGCGGAGCCTTGACGGTGTGCGTGTGAGGCAGGGGAAAGGGCGGAAAGGTGAAGCGCTCGTTGGGGTAGATCTCGGTGTCCTCGGGATGGTCGACCGCGATCAGGCGCGCATGGTCGAGGTAGGTCACCTCGCGCAGTTCCTCGGTGAATTGCAGCGAGTAGAAGCCATCCTTGGGGGCGAGCTGCTCCGCCTTGATGAGCACGTACTCGTCGTGGTCGGGTGGCACCAGCATGCCGGGCGCGATCGGCAGGCCCAGCGGGGTGATGCCGAGCACGTCGGTCACGAACTCGTAGCGCTGTCCGTTCCATGTGTAGAGGAACGGACAGGATCCGATCTGCGCCGGCGGCTGCAGAATGCTCGAGAAAGCCGCCTCGGGGTCGTCGACATTGCGCTCACCCGTCAGATCGAGGTCCATCTGGTGGCTCAGCGCACCGTTGGGCCAGGCGATCCGCAGGATGTCGATCGAGTTCCGTTCGCCCACGCCCAGAAGATCCGGTCCCCCGCGCCAGTAGATGCGGCGGTAGATCGGCCCGGCGCGGTATTCAACGACCGCGCCCAGCGCCCGCGCGTTGTCGCGCAGGCCCTTGAGGCTGATGGGCTTGGCACGGTACTTCCCCCGGATGCCCGCATGCACGCGCAGGCCCTGCGCGTCCGCCACGAACAGATCCCATGCGGCGGCGTTGCGTTCGTCACCCAGCGCCCAGGCCCCGCCGCCGAGCTCGACGTCGGCGACCGTGGCGGCTCGCTCGCGCGCAGAGCCGACCGCGAGCCTCGTCACGGGGGCGGCGGCACCCGGGACGCTCGCCAGCCAGTCGATCGTGCCGTCGAAATCCAGATCGGCTGCGCGCCATTCGGCTTGTGCAGGCAGGCCTTGTCCCGATGGCTTGGCGAAGCTGCCCGCGCGGTTTTGCAGCTGGACTCCGGCTGCGCCCAGGATGTCCGCGCGGCCGTCCGCATCGAAGTCCGCGACCAGCGGTCGGCGCACCAGCGCGGTCGCGGCCTCGGCGATGCGCCTGGTCTGGTCCGCGAAGCGGCCGGCGCGCAGCGAATCGGCGAGCAGCACCGCTTGTGTCCCGCCGAAGAGGAGATCGACATCGTTGTCCGAGTCGAGGTCCTCGGCGAGCACCCAGTCGTACACGCGCGGCTGCTCGAGTCCCGAGCCTTGCGTCGCCGCGCTGAACTGCGGAACCTTCTTGGGATCCGCGGCGGATGGCGGCATGCCCGCGCCGTCGTTGCGCCACAGCGCCACGCCCTTCGCATCGCAGAGCACCAGATCCAGATCGCCCTCATGGTCGTAGTCGACGGCCAGCAGCGCGCGCAGCGGCGGCGTGAAGCTCGGGCTCTGGATCGGCTTGCGCTCGAAGCGGCCCTCCGTCTGCAGCCAGTAGGCGAGCGTGTCGCCTTCGGCGATGGCAAAGTCGAGATCGTCGTCCTTGTCGAGGTCGAAGCACTCCACGATCGTTGGCGGCGCATCGGTCAGGAACTGCGCCGCATAGCCGCCCTGCTCGTCCTGCATGGCGACCACCAGCCCGCGCGGAGTCACGGCCCACAGATCCAGCAGCGCATCGTCGTCGAGTTGGGCGGTCTCCAGACGCGTCGCCGACGCAAACTCGGGCAGTATCGAGCGCGCCTGCTTGGCGAAGCCGGGCGGCAGGGGTTCGGCGGGAGCGGCTGCGGCCGTCGGCGCCGCCGGTCGCACGCGCGCCAGATTGCCGCGCGCCATCACGGAGGCATCGGGCGCCTTGGCACCGAGCTTCTCCAGATCGCGCCAGATCACGGCGTAGCGGGCAGCCTCCTGATCGCGGCCCTCCTCCGTGCACATGCGCATCATGCGGTAGACCGCGGCGACGTACCACTGCGTCGCATTCTCGACGCCGATCTCGATCACCGAACGGTACTGAGCTTCGGCGCCCGCGCTGTCGCCCAGTTCCCGCAGGCACTCGGCCAGTGCCAGCCTCGTGGGCAGATCCTCTGGCAGCAGACGGTGCGCTGCCTCGAAAAACGGCTTCGCGGCCGCGAAATCGCCGTCATCGCGCGCGAGCTGACCGAACAGGTAGAGTACACCGGGAGACTGGGGCTCGAGCTTGCGGGCGCGCTCGAGCAGCGCCCGCGCGGCGGCGATCTGGTTGTCGGCGTATTCGACCGCCGCGGCACGCAGCAGATCTTCCGCGCGCGCTTGCTTGCCGGCCACCACGGCCGCCAGCGCCTGACGCGCCTGTCCCCAGGCTTGCGCATCGAAATGAGCGGCCGCGCGGTCGATCGCGAGGCTGCGCGCCTGCTCGTCGACGGGCTGTTCGCCCGAACAGGCGGCGAGCGTGGTGAGCAGGCAGGCGTGCAGCAGCTGGCGGAAGGTCTTTTGGCGCATGGCTTGGACCCGCTAGGCTAGTCGGGGTTACGGGCCGAGCCAAGTTTCAAGCTCCCACGACCTTCCATCCGATCCTGCCTGCATGACCCCCGCGTTCCCCCGTGCGATTGTCATCGGCGCCAGTTCCGGCATCGGCGCGGCCGTGGTGCGCGAACTGGTTCAGCGAGGGGGGCGCGTGGGTGCGCTGGCGCGGCGCGGCGATCTGCTGGATCAGCTGGCCGGCACGCTGCCGGCGGGCAGCGTGCTCGCCCGCGTCCACGACGTGCACGACTTCGATGCGGTGCCGGAGCTGTTTGACGAGCTCGTGCGCGAATTGGGCGGCGTCGATCTGGTGGTCTTCGCCGCAGGCATCATGCCCAAGACTGGGCGCGATGAGTACGACACGGCCAAGGACCTCGATCAGCTGGCCGTCAATCTCGGCGCCTGCATCGCCTGGTGCAACCAGGCGGCGATGACCATGCGCGCTCAGCGCCGCGGAACGATCGTCGGCATCTCGTCGATCGCCGGTGAGCGCGGGCGCAAGGGCAACCCGGTCTACTGCACCAGCAAGGCCGCGATGAACACCTACCTGGAGGCGCTGCGCAACCGCCTCGCCGAGTCGGGTGTGCACGTCTGCACGATCAAGCCCGGCTTCATCGACACGGACATGACCAAGGGTCTGCCCGGACTGTTCTGGTTGATCAGCGCCGAGGCCGCCGCGCGCGCGATCCTCAAGGCCGCGCGCTCGCGAGCCAACGAGCGCTTCGTGCCGCGCCGCTGGTGGTTCGTGGCGCAGGTCCTGCGCCTGATTCCATCGTTCGTTTTCCGCCATCTCCATGTCTGAGGGCCTGAGCAGCATCCTGAGCCTCGCGCCGCGCGCCGATGGTCTGCCGCTGCAGCGCGGCAGCCAGCTCGTCGAGGGCTGGGGCATGGCGGTGGGCGGCTGGGCCCGCGTCTGGCGTCCGCAAAGCGTGGAGGAACTGCGTGCGGTGCTGCGCTCGGCGCGCGAGCGGGGCGTCCAGCTGACGCAGCGCGGCGGCGGCAACAGTTACGGCGACGCCGCGGTGCCGAGCGGCAGCGAAGTGCTCGATTTGACGCGCCTTTCGCGCATCCTCGCCCTCGACCCGCACTCGGGCATCGCTGACTGCGAGAGCGGGGTCACGATCGAGCAGTTGTGGCGCCATGCACTGCCCCTGGGTCACTGGCCCAAAGTGGTCAGCGGCACCATGTTCCCGACGCTGGGCGGTGCGGCGGCGATGAACATTCACGGCAAGAACAACTTCGCCGTCGGCACCATCGGCGATGCGATCCGCGAGTTCGAGCTGCTGCGCGCCGATGGCGAGCTGGTGCGCGCCAGCCGCGAGCAGCATGCCGATCTGTTCCATGCCGCGATCGGCGGCTTCGGGATGCTCGGCGTCTTCACGCGCATCCGGATCGCCATGCAGCGCGTGCACTCAGGCGACCTGTGGGTGCGCGGCATCCGTCATTCGCGGCTGGAAGAGGCTCTGGAGTTTCTCGAAGCACAGCGCGAGCACAGCGACTACCTCGTGGCGTGGATCGACTGCTTCGCCACGGGCCGCGCGCTCGGGCGCGGTCTGATCCACCAGGCGCGCTATCTGGAGCCGGGCGAAGATGTCGATGCCGGCGCGACGCTCGCGGCCGCGCACCAGGATCTGCCGCGCTCGATCCTGGGCGTGCCCAAGTCGGAGGTCTGGCGGGCGCTGCGGCTGCTCAACCACCCGAGCGGCATGCGGCTCGTCAACGCGCTCAAGTTCCACCTTTCGGCGCTGGAGGTTTGGCAAGGGCCTCGCCGGCAAGCCCATGCGGCCTTCGCTTTCCTGCTGGACTACGTGCCCAACTGGAAGTGGGCTTACGGACGCGACGGCGAGCACGGATTGATCCAGTTCCAGGCCTTCGTGCCGCGTGAGCGCGCCGCGAGCGTCCTGCGCGCGCTGCTCGAGCGCTCGGCGGCGCGCGGGATGCAGCCGTTTCTGGGCGTGCTCAAGCGTCATCGGCCCGATCCCTTCCTGTTGACGCACGCCGTTGACGGCTACAGTCTGGCGCTCGATTTCAAGGTCGCTCCGCAGCACCGAGCGCGGTTGTGGCAGCACTGCGAGGAGCTGGCCGATTCCGTGATCGAGGCCGGCGGGCGCCTGTACTTCGCCAAGGACGCGACGCTGCGCGCCGATCAGGTCCGGCGGATGTTCCCGCCGGAGAATCTCGCGCGATTCGCGGCGCTCAAGCGCAAGTACGATCCAGAAGAGCGCTTCGTCAGCGCGCTCTCCCGGCGCGTGCTGACGTGATCAGGCTGACGTGATCAGGCTGACATGATCAGGCTGACGTGATCAGGCTGACGTGATCAGGCTGACGTGATCAGGCTGACGTGAGCAGGCTGACGTGAGCAGGCTGCTCAGCGCTTGTCGACCTGCACCAGCCGGTCTTCCTCGACGATCCAGCCCGAGAGCTTGCCGCCCCAGGCGCAGCCCGTGTCGAGGCCGCGCACGCGCGGCAGCCAGACGAGGCCGTGAACGGCCCAGTGACCGAAGGCCACCGTGCGCGTTTCCTGCTTTCGCTGCAGCCAGAATTCGTACCACGCGCGGTAGGGCGCCTCGATCCGTCCCGACTCGCGCGCGGGGCGCTCGCCGGCTGGTGTGCAGGTGCGCACGGTGACGGCGAAGGACAGTTCCGGGGTCTCGCGCAAGGGATGCAGGCCCGCGAGGGTATGCGTCGGCTGCTCCCACAGCGGATGGACGCCCGCGTGCACGCAGAGCACGTTCTCAAACTCGCGCACGAGGGGTTGCGAGCCCAGCCACGCGATCAGCTCCTGACGATCCTCGGCCTCGAGCACGTCCTGTGTGTTGTCCACGGGCCTTGGCGCCAGCAGTCCATGCGCCACGCGCAGCAGCCGCACATCGTGGTTTCCAAGCACACACTGCGCGTCGAGTCGGCGGGCCAAGCGCAGCACGCCGGCGGAGTCCTCGCCGCGGTTGACGAGATCTCCGAGCAGCACGAGCACATCACCGGCCGGATCGTAGCGCAGCCGCTCGAGCAGCTGTTCGAGTTCCTCGCGGCAGCCGTGCACATCGCCGATCAGCAGGTGGCGCTTCATGGGCCGCAGAGCAGTGTATAGGTGCGCCGCCTGCCATGCCCGCTGCCGACGATCGCGCCGGCCAACTCCAGATGCACGAAGGCGCGCCGCGCACGCTCCAGACCGATGTTGCGCTCGCGCGCGAAGGCCGCCACCGCTGATCCGTCGGGGTGGGGGCCGCGGCGCGCCAGCCAATCGAGGATCGAGCGCTCCAGTGCATTGGCGGGGCGCGCGCTGCGCACACCCCGGCGCAGCGCACGCAAGGCCGGGCCCTGAGCGCGCCGCGTGCTGGCGCCGACGCGCAGGTATTCCACGCGCTCGCCGTCGTCCTCCAGCACCAGCACCGGCTCGCGGGCCCTGGCTACGGCGCACAGCAGCAGGCACTGGCCGTCGATCCGCGCAGTGGCGAACTCCAGCCGCAAGGCCGGTTCCAGCCGTGCGCGGGCCAACTCCTCCAGTTGGCGGCGGGTGTCCGCGGGTTCCGCCAGGCCGAGCACCCGGCCGCGGTCCTCGACGCCCACGAGCAGCCAGCCGCCCTTGGTGTTCGCCAGCGCGGCCAGCGTCCGCACCGCGGCCAGACCGCGCGGCAGGCGCTGTTTGAACTCGGTACCGGCATCCTCGCCGCGGGCCAGTCGCTGGCGCAATTCGCTCTCGCTGGGAGCCTTCAAGCGGCCTCTAGGCTAGCTTCGGCTTGCCAGCAGGGGAGGAAGCGGGTACAACATTCAGCCCCTTTTTCCATCCCAACCCCAGCACGAGCACTCCCTTGGCACGCTCTCCTTTCAAGACCTACGGCCCCAACTCCGGCAAGAAGCGCACCCTCAAGATCGGCATGGGCTCGGGCAAGGCTATTCTGCGGGCGCGCAATCCCAAGACTGCCGCTCAGGCGAAGAAGAAGTAAGTCGGCTCGAGCGCACCCTTGAACGCGCTCGAATCGCATACGCTGCTCGCCGCCGCAGCGGCGCTCGTGTCTGCCGCGGCTTGGGGCTTCGGCTCGCTGCTCTTCAAGCGCGTCCTGTGCGCCGACCCCCGCTCCGCGGTGGCACCTCCGGTTCCCGCGGCGCTGAACCTGTTCAAGAATTCGATTGCGCTTCTGGTGGTGGGCGCGGTCTGGCTGCACGACGGCGCTCCCATCCCCGAGCTGGAGGCCGTGCCGTGGATCGCGCTCAGCGGCTTGCTGGGTTTCGCGATCGGCGACAGCCTGTACATGGCGGCACTGCCGCTGGCGGGCGTGCAGACCACCGCCATGCTCGGCCAGTTGCACGTGCCCCTGGCGGCTCTGGGGGCCTTTGCGTTCACCGGCCATTCGCTGAGCCCGCTCGCCATGATCGGCATGGCGGTCGTGCTGGCGGGCGTCTTCGGGGTGCTGGCGGTCGTGCGCCCCTCGGATCCACTCGCGGCGCGCCACAAGCGCCGGGGAATCCTGCTCGCGCTCGTGGCGACCGTGGTCTACGCGGCCAACGTGGTCATCGGACACCACGGGATGCAGGCCGTGCCGATGACTGCGGGAGCGCTGGTGCGCGTCGGCGCGGGCATGCTGGGCGCCTTTCTGATCGCGCCGCTGCTCGACCCGCGCGGCATCCTGCCCGCCTGGCGGGAACTCGTGCGCCCCATGCACGAACCGCGCCTCTGGAAAAGCCTGTTCATCGCTTCCTTCTTCGGTTCGGCGTTGGCCTTGCCGCTGTTCCATCACGCGATGCGTGAACTGGATCCCGGCGTATCGGCGGTGCTGTTCTCGACGACGCCGCTGTTCACGCTGCCCTTAGGGCTCGTGATGGGCGAGCGCCATCGCCTGGCCGCGTGGCTGTTCACGGTGTTGGGCTTCGTGGGAGTGGCGCTGGTGGTGCGCGGGGCCTGAGGACAGCTGGAGAGACTGCTCCCCGAGCGGGGACAGAACCAATGCGGGGAAGTTGATTTTTCGCGCGAGCCCGCGGCGACCGAGCCGTCCTGTGCCGCCGCTGCCGCTTGGGGCCGCTCCTGCACGCGTCCTTGCGGCAGCGGGCCCCAGACTCAGGCGGGGCCGGCGGGTGAGCGCTGCCACTCGCCGAAGTGATCCGCACCCGCAGCGGTGATCACCACGATGTCCTCGATCCGCACGCCAAATCTCCCCGGGAAATACAGTCCGGGCTCATTGGAAAGCGTCATGCCGGGCAGGAGCGCGACCTCGCTGCCGCCGTCGAAGTACGGATCTTCGTGGCCTTCGACTCCGATGCCATGGCCCAGGCGGTGCGTGAAGTTCGCGTAGCCCGGTTCAAAGCCGCGTTCCACGAGGCGCGCTCGCGCCAGGGCGTCGATCTCGCGCGCCAGACGCCCGGGTCGCAAACCTTCGTAGGCGGCGCGCTGCGCATCGCGCACGGCATGCCAGGCGCGTTCAAACTCCAGCCCGCAAGCGCCTTCAAAGGCCCATGTGCGTGTGGTGTCGCTCTGGTAGGAGAGCAGCGTCGCGCCGGTGTCGACGAGGATCACCGAACCGCTCTCGATGCGCCGCTCGTCGCTGTCTCCGTGCGGAAGAGCCGCTGCGGGCCCGATCAGCCCCAGACACCAGGACTGGCTCATGGCAACGCGCGCATGCGCGCGCGCCATCAACTGCTGAATGGCCTTCCCGTTCATGCCGGCCACGAGCCGCTCGCTGACGCGGGCGAGCGCCCATTGCGTGCGCTCGCTCGCCGAACGCAGGATGGCGATCTCCGCGGGTGATTTGCAGCCGCGCAGGCGCACCAGCAGCGCATGCCCATCGACCAGCCGATTCGCTCCCATCTCGGCAGCGAGGCGGGCGACGAAGCCGTGGCGCAGGCTGGGCTCGATCGCCAGCCGGTTGACCCCGCGTCGCCGCAGCTCTTCGGCCAGCGGAGCCTGGAAGTACTCGTGCTCCTCCCAGGCAAGCACGCTCCCGCCGGGACCGTCGGGAGCCTCGATGCCCCGCTGTGCCTTGCCGGTCTCGAAGGCCGGCACCACCCAGAAGTGGGTTCCATCCGCCAGCACGCACAACGCGAACAGACGCTCGGAGCGACCCCAGCGAATGCCGCTGAGCCACTCCAGAGTCGGGCCGCTCTCCGTGAGGTAGGCGTCGACGCGGGCCTCGCGCAAGAGGCTCGAGAGGCGCGCGCGCCGCTCGGCCCGCTCGGCGGGCAGGATGGCCGCGGGCATCGGGAACGGATCGGAGAGGCGTTCCAGATCCTCACTCGCCGCCTGCAGCGCACCGTCGGACTGCGCCTCCCGCGCCCAGCCTCCGGCGGCGCAGGAAGCCGCAGCGGAGGCGGCCGTGAGCCCGAGGAGGCCGAGCATTCCGCGGCGGGTGAAACGGGGGGTACAGAGGCGATCCATGAAGCGCAAGCTAGCGAGGGTGACCGCCCCGCTCAACCCGCGCCCCGGATCCGGCCGATACCTGTCCCATGGTGGACCCCCGGACAGCGGCGCTGCTGCGCCAGCGCAGCCGCGCGCGCGAAGCCGCGCTGGCGCTGCGTCAGCGTGGCGCCGGGTCGTCTGCCGTCAGCCTCGAGTACCGGCACTGCGATTCGTTCGCACAGGCGCGCGTGCTGCGTCTTTGGATCGGCATCGGCAAGCTGTGCCTGCTGCTGTTCGTGCTCTACGGGCTGGTGTTCAACTTCTCGGTGGTGCGCGGCTCGTCGATGGCTCCCGGGATCCACGACGGCGATCGCATTCTCGTCAACCACATCAGCTATCTGGTGCGCGAGGTGCGGCGCGGCGATGTCGTCGTGCTGCACTATCCGCTCGATCCGCGACTGGACTACATCAAGCGCGTGATCGGCCTACCCGGCGACCATGTGCGCATCGAGGGTGAGACCGTCTACGTCAACGGCATCGCGCTCAAGGAACCCTACATCCGCGAGGGCGATCCCGCGAGTTCGATCGACACTCTGGTGGGCGACGGCCAGTGCTTCGTGCTGGGCGACAACCGCCGGCACTCCTCGGACAGCCGCGACTTCGGGCTTGTCCCGCTCGGCAATCTGGTCGGCAAGGTCGATGTGCGCGTGTGGCCCTTCGACCGCGCGGGTTGGATCGAATAGCCGCGGGCGCGTAGGCTCTGTGGCGCATGAGCCGTGTGGTGCTGGTCGCGGGAGCCTCCCGCGGGATCGGTCTCTCCTTGGCGCGCGCGCTGCGCGCCGAGGGTGCTGAACTCTTCCTGTGCGCTCGCCCTTCGGAGCGACTGGACGCGCTGAAGGCGGAGTTTCCCGGCTGTGTGCAGGGGCTGGATCTGCGCGACGAAGCGGCGATCGGCCGTTGGACGGGTGCGCACCCGGTGGTGGACGCCTACGTTCACTGCGCGGGTGATTTCCTGGGCGGCGGGAGCGAGCGATTGGGCGCCGAACAGCTGCGGGAACTGTTCGAGAGCAACCTGCTCAGCGCCGAGCTGGGTTTCGCCGCCGTCCGGGAGGGCCTGCGGCCGCGCGCGGGCGCGGCCCTGTTTTTCGGCACCGCCGGGCTGGAGTCTCACCGCGCGCGCCGCAGCAGTGCCGCGTACAGCGCGCTCAAGAGTGCGCTGCTGGTCATGGTGCGTTCTTGGGCACTCGAAGAATCGCGTTACGGCGTGCGGGTCAATCTGTTGTCACCGGGGATCGTTCCGCACCCTGACGCCGAGCCCTCCAGCCTGGAACCCGAGCGCCACAAGGCGCTGCCGCTAGGACGCGCGGCGCGCATGGAAGAGGTGGTCGGTGCCGCGCGATGGCTGATCTCGGAGCGCGCGCGCTATGTCACGGGCGTCAATCTGGAAGTGGCGGGCGGCTGGCTCTCCTGAGCGGGAAAGGCTTTCCCAAGGCCGTCTCAAGGGTGGGAACGGCTCGAGTCGATGCTCGGAAGACGGAATCAGGCGCGGTGCTGTGCTAGATTCCGGCGTCTGCAGCGACGGTCATGGCCTCTTTCCGCAAAGCTCAGTCCTCCCAAGCCCGTCTGGGCTTGTTTTCCTCGCAGGAACTCGAGGCACTGATGCGCATCGAGTTCGACCGCGCCCGTCGGCACGGTCATCCGCTGGTCGCGATGGTGATCACGGTGGATCGGCTGGGCGCGTTGGCGGATCTGTACGGAAGCGAGTCCCGCGAGGACATCCTGCGCTCCGTGGAGCAGAGCATGAAGGACAGCACGCGCGAGAGCGATCTGATCACGCTGCTGCAGCACGATCGGCTGATCGCCCTGTTTCCGCACGCGCAGGCGAGCGTGGCGCCGTCGCTGGCGAAGAAACTGCTGCATTCGGTGCGCGAAATGCGTTTCGACCGCGATGGCCGAACGCTGCGCGCCACGATCTCCATCGGCATTTCCCACAACCTGCACGCGGACGCGATTAGCTTCGAGACCTTGATCGCGGTGGCGGAGGAGGGCCTGCGCGTGGCCGATGCCGCCGGCGGAGATCGCTTCATCGAAACCGAGCTTTACCAGCTTTACGAGCGCCGGCGCGGCGATCGCAAGCCAGAAGTGCAGCCCGCTTCGCCGCTGCCGCAGGCAGCGGGGGCCGCAGCCTCGGATACGGCACCCGCGGGTGCCACGAAACTCGGCGAGACGCTGCTGGAACTCTTTGCGACGCGCGGCATGCAGGTCGATCCCAAGGAGCAACTCGACCAGCAGGCGCTGCTCAAGCTGCTGATCTCGCTTCAGGATGTGCGCGCCGATCCGCTCCACCGCGACAACGAGCTGGCCGATGTCCGCCGCGAAAACGAATTGCTGGAGCGGCGCATCGCCAAGCTGACGCAGGAACTCGGCGTCACGGCGGAGCAACTGCGCCGCATCGCTGAGCTCAAGTCGATCGACGGCGGCGTCGCCTCGATCTACAGGACCGTGCAGGGCATTCAGGGCCACGAGCCGGAGAGCCAGCGCAAGCGTGAGATGATGAAGGAGATCTTCGAGGCCAATGTGGCGCTGAAGAAATCCATCAAGCCCAAGCACTAGGTGCGACGGCGCGGCGAGCGGCGAGCGGCGAGCGTGGGGGGGGGGGGGGGGGGCGCCCCCCGCGGTGGCGATTTTTTTGCCCGCAGGGCGGCACCCCCGGGGGGCGGCGGGCGGGGGGGCGGGGGCGGGGGGGGGGGGGGGGGGGGGGGGACTGCTCCCGATGCCGGGACTTTTTTGGCCCCAGGATGTCGGCCCCAGGATGTCGGGCGCAGGATTTCGGGCGCAGGATGTCGGGCGCACAGCCAGGAGTCGGGCGGGGCTTGAGCAGCGGTGCGGATGGGCTGCTCCAAGCCCCTGACGCACCGGGCCCTCGCCCGAGCGGTGTCCACGCTGGGGGAGCGGTCTGCTCTCCGGGCCCAGGTGTCCGGGGCGTAGCGGCTAGCCGCTCTCCGGCGCGACTCGGCGGATGTGGGTCACGAGGGTGCCGATTCCGCTCACGGAGCACTCCACGCAATCGCCGTCGACCAGCGGTCCCACTCCAGCCGGAGTGCCCATCAGAATCAGATCGCCCGGCCGCAGCGTCAGGTGGCGCGAGAGCCACTCGATGGCGTGCGGGATCGAAACCACCATGTCCCGCGTCGATGCGGACTGACGCAACTGGCCGTTGACGCGCGCCTCGACGGACAGATCCGAGCAGTCGAGGTAATCGCGCGGCACGAAGCAGGGGCCCAGCGGGCAGAAGCCGTCGAGGTTCTTGCCGCGGAACCAGGGATACTTGCGCTCGCGGTCATTGCCCTGCAGCGTGCGTGCCGTGATGTCGTTCGCCACGGTGTAGCCCGCGACGTGCTCCATGGCGCGTTCGGCGGGGATCATCAGGCCCTGCTTGCCGATCACGACGCACAACTCGGCCTCATGGTCGACACGGCCCTGATACCAGCTGTGCACGCTGACGGTCGCGCCGCTGTGCACCAGCGTTTCCGGGAGCTTGTTGAAGAACATCGGCTCCTCGGGAACAGCCTCCTGAAACTCGGCCGCATGCTCGCGGAAGTTCTTGCCCAGACAGAGGATCTTGCCCACGCGCTCTCTGGGGAAGGGCAGGTCGATGCCGATCTCCCCGAAAACGGGCTGAGCGCTGCGCCACTCGGGTGATGCCAGGTGGCGCTCGAAGGTCGCGCGTTCGAAGAAGCGTTCGGCCACCAGCGCGGCGAGATCGACGGGCAGGCGATGCGCATCGAGGTAGCTCGAGAGGTCCAGCCAGGCACCATCGCGCTCCAGCACGTAGCTGCGCGTTCCAGAGGCAAGTGTGTAGATACGGATGCCCATCGGACGCTTCAGCGCGGCAGAGCCTGACCCAGCGTCAGCATCGCGTAGCTCGTGGCGAGCACGGGATTGCCCTCATACCAGCGCGAAGAGTTCTGGTTGACCCATGAACCGTCCGTCTTGCTCTGCAGGGCCACCAATCGGCCGCAAAGCTGCTTGCGCCAAGGATGGCGCGTGCCCTCGCCGTCGACGATTTCCTCGCTCCCATACAGCGCCAGCGCCTTGCCCATGGTGTGGAAGTAGTAGAAGAGCCCCTGATAGGCCTCGGTCGGATCCTTCGTGCTCTGGAAGCCCGGGTTGAGATCGAGCGTGTAGTTCTTGGAGAGCCAGCCCATCAGCGCCACCATGCGTGGGTCGTCCTTGGGCATACCGCAGAAGATGTAGCCCTTGAGCAGCGCGTAACTCATCGAGCCGTACGAGCGCGGGATCTTGCGGCCATCGGGCAGCTCGAGGAAGCCGGCCTTGGAGTCACCCGGCGCATAGCCCGATCCGCCGTCGTCGCCCGAGACGATCAGGCCCTCGCCGCTCTCCATGCGCACATCGTTGGATTCGGAGCGGTTCTGGCAGCGCTGCAGGAACACCAGCGCTCGCTGGTAGGCTTCGTGGTCCTTGGAGAGCCCCGAGGCCGCCAGCGCCTCCAGCGCCATCTGCACATTGGAGAGGTCGGGACGCTGTTCGTTGCCGTAGCTGTTGCCCCCGTAGAAGGGATGGTCGGGTGAGAAGCCCTCGGCCTCGTCATTCTGCAATTCGATCAGGTAGCGCTGCGCCTTGGCGACCACGGGCGCGAACTCGGGCCTGTTGGCCCGCACCAGCGCCAGAATCGCCGCGGAAGTGGTGTAGTTGGCGACTTGGCCGTCGTGGATCGAGCCGTTGGCCTGCTGCAGGGAGACGAGCCAGCCCAGTCCGCGGTCGATCGCCGCCTGCAGCCCCGCATCGCGGGGCTGCGGCACTTCCAGCAGTGCGCCCAGCGCCATCGCCGTGATGCCCGCGTTGGGCTTGCCGCCGAAGCCGAAGATTCCCGGTTGCTCGGGCAGGCACTGGCTCAGCATGTACTGCGCGCCACGCTGGAGCGCGGTCAGCGCCTGCTCGCGGTCGGCCGCCTCGAATCCAGGCAGCGCCTGCGCGGGCTTGGGCTTGGCGGGGGGCGTCATCAGCGGGGTGGCGGCGTTGAACACGCACAGCACGCGCGCCGTTTCGATCACCTTGCCGCGCGGACCGTCCCAGGCCTTGTCCGCGCCGCGGCGTGCGAGCAGTTCGTTGGAGATGCGGATCGCCTCTTCGCCGCTCGTCGGCAGCGCGAGATCGGCATCGGCAAGCTCCAGTTGCTGCGTGCCCGCGAAGGCGAGCGCCTTGGCCAGCACGGCCTTGCTCTGCGCATCGGCATGGCGCTGCAGGGCCATGATCGCCAACGCGGTCTGGCGGCGCACGGCCTTGGCATCGGCGCCCGCGTCGTGGATCGAGCCGTCGGGAGCCTGCTGCGCCGCGAGATAGCCGAGCGCCCGCTCGACGAAGGGGCCGTCGACGCGGCGGTACTTGCGATGGCAATCGGCCATCGCGCGCAGCACCCAGGCGGTAGCTTCGACGCCGCCGCCGTAACTGCCCGTCTTGGCGTCCTGCGAGTTGCGCAGCCAAGCCACGCCCTCGTCGACCGGGTTCTTGAGATCCGGCGCCTTGGCGGCGGGCGCGGCCTGCGCCGCCGTCGGCAAGGCCGCGCCGGGGGCGGAGGGAGACGGAGCCTGAGGGGAAAGCGACAGGACGAAAGCCGCGAGGAATGCGATCATGGTGGCCGGATTCTAGGGTCCGGCCGGAGCGGGTCCCAAGAGCGCTTACGAAGACTTTTGGGGCGTCAGGCGCACGGCGGTCCCGTAGGCGAGAAATTCTGCGGCCCCGGCCGTGATTTCGCAGGAAGAGAAGCAGAGACCCACGACGGCATCGGCGCCCTTGGCGCGGGCGTCCGCGACCAGCCGGTCGAGCGCCTGCTCGCGCGCGCCCGCCAGCAGCGCGGTGTATTCCTCGAGCTCGCCGCCGACAAGGTTCTTGAACCAGGCCTGCATGTCCTCGCCAGCGTGGGCTCCGCGCACGGTGCTGCCCTTGACAAGCCCCAGCACGGCCTGAACTTCGCGGCCTGGCACATGGTCGGTGGTGGTCAGGATCATCGGCGCACGCTCCGGTAGGAATCGTACGCGCGCGTGCGCAGGCGCGCACGCAGGGCTGCCAGAAAGTACAGGAGCGTGCCGAGCACGGCGGCGGCGGAGCCGAGCTTGAGCCCGCTCGAGAGCTCACTGGTCCACAGTCGCGCCAGAGCGACCCCGCAGATGCTGAGCATGCCACCGAGCAGCAGCCACAGGCCCAGCCTCGAGAGCGCCTGCTGCAGCGGGGAGCGCCGCAGTCGCGCCCATTCCTGGTCCATCGGTTCAGGTGCGCGAGCGTTGCGCGCCATCACGGCCAAATGCTGGTACTCCGCGACGCGCTGCGCGAGTTCGCAATCGTCCGCCAGACGCAGCTCGAACTGCACCCGCTCCTCGCCCTGCAATTGCTGATCGCTGTAGGCCATCGCCAGCAGCTCGTCGCGCTGGGGGGGCTGCGTTTCGCTGAATTGGGGCTGCGTTTCGCTGAATTGGGGCTGGGCCGACGGCTCAGGCCTTTGATCGCTGGCGCTCATGCTGCACCGCCGGGCTGGTTGGGAACGTGAAACTCTTCGAGCAGTTCGCGCGGCAGGCGTGCCTTCAGTCGACGCCGTGCATGGAACAGCCGCGACATCACCGTGCCTTCGGCGACGCCCAGCCGCTCGGCGATCTCCCGGTACGAGAGCTCGGAGTCATGCCTCAAGGACAGGATTTCCTGATCGTTGGCCGAAAGTCCGCGCAGGGCCGCGCGCACCTGAGCCGCGCGATCGGCCCGCTCGAGCGCCTCGCCGGGCTGGGACAGCGACGGGTCGACGAGCTCCCAATCCTGCTGGAAGTCCTCCGTCTGCGGCTCCCGGCGGGTCAGCGAATGCGGCTGGATGCGCCGCTGCTTGCGCAGGAAGCTGAAGCATGCATTGCGCAGGATGCGGTGAAACCAGGGCAGGAACGGTTCACTCTCGACGAAGCTCGAGCGCGCCTTGTAGACCTTGAGGAAGGCCTCCTGCGTCAGTTCCAGCGCGTCCTCGCGCGAGCCCACCCAGGAATGGGCCAGATGGAAGGCTCCCTTGCGCAGACGCTCCTGCAGGTCGTCAAAGGCTTCCTTGCTGCCGTGTTTGGTGGCGATCATCAAGCGGGTGGCCTCGCAGGGCATGGACCCGCCGCTGTACTCGCCGGACGTCGGGGAATTCACGAAAAAACGCCCTGGGTCCGCGCCTTGGGCCCTTCCCTTGGGGCTTTGGTGGCTTCGTCGAGCACCCACTGCGCCGCTCGGGCGCAGGCGCCGGGAGGGCCGAGGCGCTCGGCGGCGCGGTCGAGCCCCGCGATCACGTCGGCGCGCGCCTTGGGGTTCGACCACAGACGCTGCAGTGCCTCCTCACAGGCGCTCACGGGCCCGACGCCATGGAAGCCGAATTCGGGCAGGACTTCACGGTTGGCCAGCAGATTGATGGAGGCGAACCACGGCACGGTCAGGAAATGACGCGAGAGGAACGCCTCGCGCGCACTGCCCATGCGGTAGAGCACCACGCAGGGCAGCCGGTGGTGCAGCACATCGGTCAGGATCGTTCCGGAGACGCTGAAGGCCAGCTGCGCACGGGCGAGGTGTTCGTGCAATCGGCCCTGCACGATGCCGACGTTGCTCGCGCTCTGACCTGTGATGCGCTCGCACTGCTCCGCCGCGGCCTGGTCGGGCACCAGCACGACCGTCTCCCGCGGGGAGAGACAACGGGCGCGTGCGAGCATCCACGGCAGGTTGCGCTCGATCACGGAGCGGCGGCTGCCGGGCAACAGCACCAAGAGCCCCGTGTCGTCCTTCGCTCGTGTGCCGGGCACCGCCGCGATTTCATCGAGCAGGGGATGGCCCACATGCGCGTGCCGCACTCCGTGCGCGGCGTACCAGTCGGGCTCGAAGGGCAGAATGGTCAGGGCCCGATCGATGCATCGGCGGTAGGCGCCCACCCGCCAGGGCGCCCAACCCCAGTACTGGGGCGCGACGAAATGCACCACGCGGGCACCTTCGCCCTTGGCGATGCGGGCCAGCGGAACGTGCAGCGCGGGCGAGTCGACTGGCACGAAGACGTGCGGCGGACGGGCCTGCCACTCGGCAGCGACTGTTCGGACCAGACCCAGCCAATAAGACAGCGAAGCAGCGATGCCGGAGAGGCCCATCTGCGCGCGGTCGACGGGAGTAGCGATCAGCTGCACGCCCGCCTCCGCCAGCGCTCGGCCGCCCAGCCCGACGAGCTCGAGTTGCTCGACTCCGCGCAGGCGCGCCGCGCTGCGCAATTCGCGCACGAGATTGACCGCATGGATCTCTCCGCTGCGCTCCGCGGCGGAGAGAAACACGCACAGACGTCGGGGCAGCGGGGCGGGCGGCGGCAGCTCAAGTCCGGGACAGGCTGCTTCCAATGCGCGGCACACTTCCTGGCGGTGCTGTTCCCGGCGCGCGAGGTAGCCGACGCCGCGCGGCAGCAGCAGGGCCCCCTGCGCCAGTGCACGCAGGCTCTCGCGCGCGACCAGCAGGGTGGGGGGCAGGCTCATGGCCCCGCAGAATAGCGATTCGGCCCGTGCTAAACTGCAGCGGCAGATGCTCCAACTGATCGGTTTCTTCCTTGCGAGCCTGATCGTCCTCCACCTCTTGCGGCTGGTTCCCGGCATCGGCGGGCTGTTTCAGATTCCCTTTCTGGGCTTTCTTCTCGCCACCGTGCTGGTCAGTGCCGTGTTCTCGAGAGTGGCGCAGGAGTGGCTCGAGCGCCGCCGCGAGCGCCGCGCCGAGGCCCAATTCCGGGGCGTCCCCACGCCGCACAATCAGGGCAAGCTCGGCAGCCTGTTGATGGCGCGAGGGCGCGCCAAGCGGGCCCTGCCGTATCTGGAGCAGGCCCATCAAGGCGAGCCCGATCATCTGGAGTGGCGCTGGCAGCTGGGCCGAGCCTACGCCGCCCTCGGCCGCCATGCATCCGCTCGGTCCATGCTGCTGCCCGCGGTGGCCCGGGACGAGAACTATGCCTACGGCGATCTGCTGCTGCTTGCGGCGGAGTGCGAGCGCAGATCGGGCCATCCCAAGGGCGCACTTGAACTGCTCGAGCGCCATGAGCGGCTGTGCGGAGCACAGCCGCGCTCGCTGTGGGAACGAGGCCACGCGCTGCGTGCGGAGGGCCGCCGAAAGGAGGCGGCCGCGGCGTTCCGGGAGGTCGGGAAGCTGACGCGGACGCAGGTGAAGTGGAAGCGGGACGGGGACCGGTGGCTGGAGCTCAGGTCCTGGCTCTGGCGCTGGGTGTACTGAGCCAGACCGCTGGACGTTTTTTAGAGAGCAATTCTGCCCCGCAGGGTCAGCACCTCTTTGACCGTCAATCGCCGCGGGAGGATGCCGAGCGCGGAAGCGGATGAGTCCTTCAGGCAATCGCGCGTGATCTCGCGCACGTAGTTGCGGTAGACGACGTAGATCCACAGGTGGTCGACGAGCCGCTCCCGCTTCTTCGAATGCGCCCAGTTGGGCCGCACGAGGCGCGAAAGGCCGTCGCGC
>Ga0172373_10000171_pt1 | contig 97476 bp, 109 predicted proteins | sample Lak10m_2_FD_114546 | JGI IMG/M metagenome (GOLD analysis project Ga0172373, IMG submission 114546) | Freshwater microbial communities from Kabuno Bay, South-Kivu, Congo - kab_092012_10m | ecosystem: Environmental > Aquatic > Freshwater > Lake | place: Democratic Republic of the Congo...
AGCTGCGTCCATCAACACGTCCCGTCAAAAACGTTCGCGCATCCCGGAAACTCATACTTCCTGAAAGATCATTAATCGATCCAGAGGATAACGCTGCCGCTGCTGGTAATGGAAAAAATTGTTGAGAAATATTATTTTCTAACAAGAATTTTTGAATAAGCTCACTTACTTTACGAGCAACCTCTATTTCAAGGGCTTTAACGCTTGTTGACTCTGGCATTGTTCTATTTTTTCCCGCTTTATTATCAAAAATTGGATATGGTTTACCATTCAACCCTTCAACATCGGTTTTGCCCGCTAATGCTAAAGTAGCTGTGTCATCTGTGCCTTTGTGTTCAATAATTTTTTCGATTTCTGCAAACGTATAATAAGTTGTTACATTAGAAAAAGTACCAAGTTTATGCACGAATTCCAATGCCATTCTAGGTGATACCACATCCTTATATACTTTAGCTGCAACGGCATCTAGATTACCGTCTCTAATCAATTTAACCATATCATCTTGACCAAACAATTGTTGAATTAGCACTCTAGTTTCTTCTGATTTTTCAGTGACCAATGGCATAAATTTTATTTGGTGCCCAGGCAATGCCGCATCAAATTTCAACGTACTGACCGTTTCAATTTTCTTTCGAAGAGAGTCTCCAAAATTGCTAAAAAATACCCCTGAAGTGCCTGCCGCTTTTAAAAGATCAAGTTGAGTCGTTCTCTTCTCAATCTCTTTTTCAATTACTGCAGTTGGCAGAGTTGCTTCTATTTGTTCAGCGGCCTGTATGATAGCTTCAAACCCTTCAACGATCTTCCTTTGAGATTCAGCAGTATATTCTTCCCGTTCAGTGCTGCCTAAAAATGTATGCCCTGCACTCTTAAACTCAGCAAGTTTCTTCTGCAATTCAACCACTTTTGTTTTAAACTGTTGATGTGCTAATTCCAGGGCATTAAAACTCCCTCTATTTTTTGATATAGCTAACAGATCCTGATACTCTGCTTCTATTGCTGATATTGACCTAACAAGCTCTTTCTGAGCTGCTTCAGCTTTTGCATACAGAGAAGGGGCTGCAGTAGGATCAGGGATAGCAGGTAGCTCTGCCGCTGCAGCTGATATAACTTCTTCTTCACGCACTAATGTCTGTGCACTATTGCTTAAAGCAACTGCTAAATCTTGACCAGATGCAACATCAGCCACCGTATCTTGTGCCGATGCGCCTGTACCAGTACTATCCCCACATGCACTTAAAAATGCAGCGATTGTTAATAAAGATATCGATGCGTATAATTCGCTTTTCTTCATGTTATTATCCTAATTATTATATTACTTAAGCTTAATCTTAATTTATAAAAGTTAAAAAACTATTACTAAGTTAGGTTTTGATAGCCGTCCTTAAAACTATAAGGCTGGCTATTGTCGATACGTACTGTAAAAGAAAACTTTTTGAATCGTAGGCATTTTGCGCATCATATTAAAAAAGGCTGTTTTTTCTGATTCTGAAGATGTACTTGATAGAACATACAAATTCTTTTTAAACATCACATATTGAAAATGATTATAATGTAATGCTGAATTCGTTAAAAACATACTATCTAATTGAGTTTTCAAGAAGGCATGCTTTATTTCAAATCCTGTTTTTTCATTTGTTGCGGCATATTCTAAATGATCAATTACTTCCTGCACACCCTTGATTTGCCAAACAGCATTAATTAAATCAATATGTTCTTGAGAACTTGCCACATACCCGACTAATAAAACCCTTCCTTGTAATACAATTTGACGCACTTCTGAAGGTAAGTCACGACGTATGTTTTGTAAAATTTGAACCACATTCGTATAAATGACTGTATCTGAGGCAGTTTTTTGATAACTTGATTTTACTGATTCGGCTCCCTGATTAAACTCTCCACAGCCTGAAATTCCCATTAATAAACACAAAAAAATAATATACGTTTTATTCATTATCTGACTCAAATGCATGTTGAATATGTAAAGGTTTAGAATTAGGGGCACACACAATTACATCAAATCGTACCGGATCATTCGCATACTCAAGATGCGTCTGGATAAAATGTAAATAAGCATTCATAATACGTTTCCGCTGTTGGTGTCCTATCGCATGCATGCCCGCGCTTAATGTATGTCGGGCTTTAACCTCAACACACACGATCATTCTATCAGATCGCGCAATAATATCAATCTCTCCGTAAGGGGTACGATATCGTTTTTTTAAAATTTCATAATTATTAAGGGTAAGAAACGCAACAGCCAGCGATTCTGCCTTCAAACCAAAACTATACGCAGTTTGAGGCAATGTCATTAAATAAGGGTATGAACTAAGTATAACGCAAAAAATGCTGCACTCATCAACAGACTATGTTTCAGAATCATACTTAACATTGGAATACGATTGTCATTCACTGCCTGTCGACGAACTGGCTGAAACAATGCAGGAAAAAGATATTTTGGAGAACTATCTTCATAAAATACAATTTTTCTCATCGCTTTTTATCTCCTTCCTTAATTATTTCACCGGTATATAATTGACGCGGACGACTAATTTTTTGATGAGGTGCTTCTACCATTTCTTTCCAATGGGCAACCCATCCTACAGTTCGAGCTAATGCGAACATAACCGTAAACATATTAGTTGGGATTCCTAATGCCTTAAGGATAATCCCAGAATAAAAATCAACATTCGGATATAATTTTCGCTCAACAAAATAATCATCCTTCAATGCTAATTGCTCTAACTCGATGGCCAAATCAAGCAAAGGCGTGTTTATCTTTAAATGATTTAAAACTTCATAACAGGTCTTTTGCATAACTTTTGCTCTAGGGTCATAGCTTTTATATACCCTATGTCCAAATCCCATTAGGCGAAACGAATCATTTTTATCTTTTGCCCGACGAACATATTCTGGAATGTTTTCTTTAGAACCTATTTCAGCCAACATTTTTAACACAGCCTCATTGGCCCCACCGTGCGCAGGCCCCCATAAACTAGCCACACCAGCTGCAACGCACGCAATGGGATCAGCCCCTGTAGATCCCGCCAAACGTACGGTCGATGTTGATGCATTTTGTTCATGGTCTGCATGCAGAATAAAAATACGATCCAATGCCTTTTCCAATACTGGGTCAACCTCGTATGGCTCGGTCGGGACAGCAAACATCATACGTAGAAAATTACCTGAATATGACAAGACATTGGATGGATAAACAAAAGGTTGTCCAATAGAGTACTTATAAGCATAGGCTGCAATCGTAGGCATTTTTGCAATTAGCCGTTTACATGTTAAATCTCGTTGAACAGAATCTTGCACATCAAGTTGATCATGGTAAACAGCAGATACTCCACCTACCACCCCCATCATAATTGACATAGGATGGGCCTCACGATTAAATCCATTATAAAAAAGCATTACTTGTTCGTGCAATAAAGAGTGATGCTCAATTTCATTTTCAAAAGTATTAAGCTCATCAACAGAAGGCAAATGCCCATATAATAATAAATAAGCTACTTCTAAAAATGTATTATTTTCCGCAAGCGTTTCAATAGGATGCCCTCTATGTAATAATTGACCTTTATCCCCGTCAATAAATGTAATCGTCGAATCACAGCTTGCAGTAGACGTAAATCCCGGATCATATGTAAAATAACCTGTATCATCGTATAAAGATCGAATATCTAGCACATCCGGGCCCAAAGTTCCCTTTAGGACGGGCATTAAATACTCCTGACCATTTGGCAGTATAAGACGCGCATTATCATTCGACATGGTATAATAAAAACCCTTGATTGATGAATATGTTTATCTTAACAACAAAAGGTTAATAATCATTAAACAGAAGGTATATTTTAAATGAAACAAAAGAAATTTCTAAAAAAATATTAACAATACAATACCAAGAATTACACGGTATAAGGCAAATGGAAGGAAAGATATATACTCTAACAACCGCATAATTGTGGCAATAACTAAGTAACTTACCGCAAATGAAATAAGCGCGCCATAACTAAACAATTCTATATCTACTGCCGGATCATTCCAGTGAATATCGGTTAATTTAAGAACACTTGCCCCTAAAATTGCAGGAATTCCCATTAAAAATGCAAATTTTGTAGAATCTATACGTGAATACCCTAAGGCACGAGCAGCCATCATACAACTTCCTGAACGGCTTGCCCCGGGCAACAGCGCAAAAGCTTGGGCAAGCCCAATCAAAAAAGCATCCAGATATGACATTTTCAATAAAGGCTTATCTGCTTTCTTTTTTAAGTCTGTTATGTATAACAATGCCCCAAAAATAATACTATTAATTCCTATAACGTAAGGAGTATTCTGCGGTTTTTCAATAATCTTGAATAAAAGCAATCCAACTACTATAACAGGAAGCGTTGCTATTACAATAGAGATACTAAGGTGGAAATAATCCGTTACCTTTCCTTTAAGCAGGTCACCCCATGCCAGCAGCATATACCATAGATCTTTCCAAAAATATAAGATAATGGCAATCATGCTACCTACATGTAAAATTACCAAATAATGAACACCTGGATAAATATTACCGAAATATTTTGCGATAATAATTAGATGAGCTGTAGAGCTTACCGGCAGAAACTCTGCAATTCCCTGAATAATGGCTAATATTGTTAACATTTTTCCTTTGTAATCTTTCTAAATTTATAATACCTTGTAAGGAATATTTTAATCAATTTTTATTATACTAACAATCACGAAACTGACTATTAGATAAAGGTTAAAGATGCTTTTAAAGCTTGTACAGAAAATTTTTGGATCTGCGAATGATCGTTTAGTTCGCCGTTTAGGGCAAATTGTTCAAAAAATTAACGCAATTGAATCAAATTTCACATCTCTTTCTGATTATGATTTACAGCAAAAGACTACTGAGTTCAAACTGCGTTTAGAAAAGGGAGAAACTTTAGATGATATTCTTCCAGAAGCCTTTGCCACCACGCGCGAAGCAGCAAGACGTGTTCTGGGAGAGCGTCACTATGACGTTCAGCTAATTGGCGGGATGGTTTTACATGACGGAATGATTTCAGAAATGCGCACCGGAGAAGGAAAAACCTTAGTTGCAACTGCCCCCGTGTACTTAAATGCACTTAGCGGAAAGGGTGTTCATGTTGTAACCGTAAACGATTACCTTGCTCATCGCGATGCTGAATGGATGGGGCAAGTATACCGTTTCTTAGGCCTTTCTGTCGGCTGCATTGTCAGCGGCATGAGTGACATGGAACGCAAAAAAGCTTATGCAGCAGATATTACTTACGCAACAAATAATGAATTAGGGTTTGACTATCTACGCGACAACATGAAGTTTGCATTGGAAGATATGGTTCAACGTCCTTTTAACTATGCTATTGTAGATGAAGTCGATAGCATATTAATTGATGAGGCCAGAACTCCTCTTATTATATCAGGTCCCGCAGAAGATTCGTCTCAGTGGTATTATATCACAAATAAATATATGTCTTCATTAGTAGAGTCCGACTACGAAAAAGATGAAAAAGGTAAAAACATTACACTTACAGACAGTGGATCTGCCAAGCTTGAAGAAGCCTTGGAACGCGACGGATACTTAAAAGGAAGCAGTCTATATGATCTGCAAAACATCAGCATTGTACACCACATTAACCAAGCGTTAAAAGCTCATAAAATGTTTCACAAAGACGTAGATTACATTGTAAGAGATGGTCAAGTATTAATTGTAGATGAGTTCACAGGTCGTATTATGGATGGGCGGCGTTATTCTGATGGTCTACATCAAGCCCTGGAAGCAAAAGAAAATGTTAATGTTGAGGTTGAGAACCAAACATTAGCATCCATTACTTATCAAAACTATTTCCGTTTATACCCTAAACTTGCAGGTATGGCCGGTACCGCTATGACTGAATCTCAAGAATTTGATGATATTTACAAACTTATTGTGGTTGAAATCCCAACAAACAAACCCGTTACACGCAAAGATAATGATGATGAGATTTACCGAACCAAACGAGAAAAGTTAAATGCTATTGTTCAATTAGTTAAAGAACGACACGAAAAAAAACAACCTATTTTGGTCGGCACGATTAGCATTGAAAACTCTGAAGAAGTATCAAAAGAACTTACAAAAGCTGGCTTAAAACATAATGTTTTGAATGCTCGATTCCACGACAAAGAAGCTGAAATCATTGCCGAAGCTGGCTATCCCGGGGCAATTACCGTGGCAACAAATATGGCAGGACGTGGGACCGATATAAAATTAGGTGGAAACTATGATGTGCATCTAAAATCGGCACTAGAAAAAGCAGGACCTATTATTTCAGAGGCTAAACGCAAAGAAATCGAAGAGACAGTAAGGAATGAAATCAAAAACTTAGAAGACAACGTCAAAGCCTCTGGTGGACTATATGTAATTGGAACCGAGCGCCATGAAAGCCGTCGTATTGACAATCAATTACGCGGCCGTTCGGGACGTCAAGGAGACCCTGGAGAAACAAAGTTTTTCTTATCTTTAGAAGACGACTTAATGCGTATTTTTGGCTCTGAACGTTTAGATGCTATGTTAGTTCGTTTAGGATTGAAAGAAGGTGAAGCAATCACCCACCCTTGGGTAAATAAAGCTTTAGAACGCGCACAGAAAAAAGTAGAAGCGCGTAACTATGATATTCGTAAACATTTATTAAAATACGATGACGTTATGAATGATCAACGCAAAGTAATTTATGAACAACGTAAAGACGTAATGAATGCAGAATCCATTCATGAAACCATTGAAGAATCTAGGATAGAATTAATTCATAAAACATTAAATGAACATATCTCGGAATCTGATCACATTGAACAATGGGATCTTGCTGGTTTGCATCAAGAATTGTTACGCTTATTTAATGTTAATCTACCCTTGGATGCCTGGGCACACGAGGAAGGTGTAGGATATAAAGAATTTTTTAACCGCATTGAAAATCAAGTATTATCTTTGTGGGAAGAAAAAGAAAAGCTATTCCCTAACGAACTATTACATCGTGTTGAAAAAGATATTTTTCTTCATACAATGGATCAATTGTGGAAAGATCACTTGCATACCTTAGATTACTTACGAACAGGTATTAATTTACGTGCATATGCTCAACGCAACCCATTAAATGAATACAAGCAAGAAGCATTTGATTTATTTACCACCATGCTGGATAAAGTGAAAGAAAGTATCATTAGTATTTTAAGTCATATGAATTTAAACCCTACCAATGAAACGGCTCAACAAGTTCCTTTAAAAAACTCTGTTTTGGAAGATATAAATAATAATCGACTAATGACAGATGAAGAATTAGAGCTGATGCGTATGGTACCTCGCAATGGCCCCTGCCCTTGTGGGTCTGGAAAGAAATACAAACAATGTCACGGCAAATTGGCAGAATAGTATGAAGTATATTTTAACATTTTTAATAATTGTTGTTGTTGGAGGAGGTATTGCTTTATCCCTTATTGGAGTTCCCGCTCCAAAAGCTGATATGCACATCCCCATCGCCATAAATGTCCCAAGTAATAAATAAGCTTATTATCTATCCTGAGGTTGAACAATTTAGCGAAATGTTAGCCTCAGAGATAGGGGCACGACCTAATACAATCACATCTTACCTTAGCGATATTAAGCATTTTGTTGCTTTCTTAGCCACTCATGATATTTCTTTATTAAACTGCACACAATCTATAATAGAAGACTATATTTCTGAATTGGGCAGATCAGGACTATCCGACCGCACACGAGCAAGGCGATTGTGTGCATTACGAATGCTATATAAATTTTTGGCTAAAGAAAAGAAAGTTTCTGCAGATCCAACCAAGCTTATTCAACGCCCAAAGCAAGGTCGAAGATTACCAAAGTTCTTAACAGAACAAGAGACTGAAACCCTAATTAATACTGCCTATCACGCGAATCATCCAGATAAAACCCGAAGGATTCTATTTATTGAACTATTATATGCGACTGGCATACGAATATCTGAATTAATTCAAATAAAGTTATCAGACATTCAGTGGCAAGATGAATGTATATTAGTTACAGGAAAAGGCAATAAACAACGCATGGTTCCTTTTAATCAATCAACAAAACAAGCTTTAATTAACCATATCAAATCTTTATCCTTTTCTCCTGAGGGATGGTTATTTCCTTCTTCTAATGTGACAAAATCATTAACTCGACAACGTTTTTTTCAAATTATTAAAGAGTTAGCTATTGATGCTGGGTTAGATTCCAGGAAAGTATCACCCCATGTTATTCGCCACGCTTTTGCAACGCATCTATTAAATCATGGCGCAAACCTGATGAATGTACAAAAGCTGCTTGGACATGTAGATATTGCAACAACAGAAATTTATACACATGTTATGACTGATAAATTAAAAGAAACCGTATTTAATTACCACCCACTGGCATCTAAACCTAAAAAAAGCTAAAAATTCAAAGGCCTGCGATTGTTTTGTAGACTTTTATCACCTTCTCTGCCCCAGGTACGTTTGCAAGGCTACCTGGGGCAAGTGGTTTTATGATATTTAATTAAGTTTAACTAGAAAAAAGTTACTTAAGATTAGTAAATTTCTATTACTTTTTAATTCCACCACCGATTAATGGGATCCCTGGTTGGTTTTCTTGTTCAGGAACCAATGGAATTTTATTTCCTTTCAGATCATAAACCTCTAATTGACGGGCTAAATCTGCTTGAACTACATTCATCATTTGGCGCATGATAATTTGCTCAATCTGTGCTGCCATTTCAGGGGTATCAATTGCAGGCAGTTGATAATCTCTGCGATTTCCTTTATCAATTAAGAAAATAATATGGACAACTCCACTTGGAGAAGATGCCTTAATTGGCTTGGAAACTACTCCCTCTTTTACATTTTGCAATTCAGCCACTACTTCTGGTGCAAAAGCTTCTTCTGGAAGAAATCGACCAATTAAACCACCATTTTCTTTGGATGGATCGATAGAATGTGCCTTTGCTAGGACATCAAATTTTTCGCCTTTTTGCAGTCGTGCATGTACATCACATGCCATTTTCTCATCTGTCAGTACAATAATACGGGGATTAATTTCTTTTTTACCTTTTACAGAGGCTTTAATTTGATCGTATACCGTTTGTCGCATCACTTTAGTAATACGTTTTTGAGCTTCTTTTTGCAAATAGTAAGAACGTTTAAATTCTTCTGCATTTAATTTAGCAACGCGTTGAAATTCTGGATCTGACTCTATTTTGGATTCTTGGATACGCTTTGCAACCAGACGCTCTTCTGCAAGCTGTACTAACAACTGCATAAAAACCTGCTCTCTTGGCATGGCTCCAAGCTTTAACTCTTGAATTTTTGCATCTACATCTTTTTGGGTTACCAAATCTTTACCTTGATATTTAGCTACACCAGTTGCATTTAAAGCCGTTGCGCTTAATAGCAATGCACTTAAGAACACACCGAATTTTAAATTATTTTTCATTTATTTTCCTTTGCAAATAAAACTATTCTAAATACAATGTCACTTTAAAGAGTTCATATCCAGAAATCAAGAAACAAAAGGAGATTTGATATTGGAATGGCTAGATGAGGGATTATTGCTACGCACCAAACCCCATGGAGAATCTAGTGTTATTGCAACATTTCTTACACGATTTCATGGATTAATAAGCGGATATATACGTGTCAATAAAAAATATCCCTTACAACAAGGTAATCTTTATCATATACAACGGAAAGCACGATTAATATCTCACTTAGGTTTATTCACAATTGAACAACATGAAGAGTTTGCCCCTTTAATTTCTGCAGCGATTTCATCGCCTATTAAATTAGCGTGTGTTAACTCTATACGTACGTTGTTAATAACAAGTTTAATTGATCACGATGCAGAAACGATGTTTTATGAAAATATAAAACATCATATTAGTGAAATTTGCTTGAATACAAATCTTGGGCATTATGTTTTATTTGAAAAAGACTTATTAACTCATTGTGGATTTGGATTAGATTTAACTCGTTGCGCTGTGACAAACTCACAAGAAAATTTAGCCTATGTTTCGCCAAAAACCGGCCGGGCCGTCACCGCAAAAGTAGGCGAACCCTACAAAGATCAATTATTCCCTCTCCCTACTCCCTTGTATAAGCCCGTTCAAATATCTTGGACTTCTAATGAGATTTTAGAAAGTTTAAAAATTACAGGATACTTTTTAGAACGAATGCTTCAAGATCATTTACATCACAAAATGCCCTTGGAGCGAGATTATCTATTAGATCGATTATCAACGAGACATTGAACATCCCCTTGAAAACTCATTTGTATCTTCCTATATAACGTGCATAACAATACTTAGGAGATATATAATGAGAAATGCATTACAGCTTATAACGCTAACTGTAGCGTTAATTAGCAAGCCCTATGCCGCTGAATATTTAAAAGTCTCTTCCGATACCTCAATCGCATCTGCAGCCTTAACCCAATCAACAAGTTCTACTCATACAGCTTCTTTAAGCAGCACCAAAACTGCAGATAAATCCCCGTTAGATTCACTTTTAGAATTTTATGGAGCTTGTGAAGGCCCTTCTAAGAAGTCGCCATTTGTACATAGAGCAATTTTTTTATCCAAAGAAGAACAAAAAAAGGTTAAACAAGCTCGGGATTTTATTCTTTTATATGGGTTAGACATTAGCCATATGAGTGATGAAATGTTATTATATTATCTTAGATGAATAATTATTTTGATATAGTTTCTCTCTTATTCATTTTCATTCAAGGGGGAAACTATTTCTATGATTATATGTATATTTTTTATAAAATATTGTTATGAAACTAATTGATTTAACACACACGATTTCAGATGATACTCCTACTTGGGAAGGAAAGTGCGGTTTTCACATTCAAACCGTACATGATTACGAGCAAGACTCAACATCTTTTAAGGTCCAATCAGTCACGATGAACTGCGGAATCGGAACCCACATTGATGCACCAGCTCACTGTTTTAAAGATCTACCCACTATCGATAAACTCTCGTTAGAACAGTTAATTAAACCTGGGGTTTTAATTGATATTTCAAGCAGACGCAGTCCTCATAACTCTTTAAGCGTAAATGATATCTTAGAGTTTGAAGACGCATACGGACGCATCACGAAAAATACATACGTTCTGGTCAACACAGGATGGCATCGATTCTGGCATCAACCTACTTATTATCATAATAACTATGAGTTCCCTTATATAAACATTTCTGCCGCAAAGTTATTGCTAGAACGAGATATAAAAGGGTTAGGTATTGATACCCTTTCTCCAGACCGACCAGATAGCGGGTATCCTGTACATCACTTATTATTAGCTAATCAAGTTCTAATTATTGAAAACATAAATAATCTAGACTTGCTCCCCCCTAGAAATTTTATTGTGACTATTGCCCCACTAAAAATAAAAGACGCGACTGAATCACCTGCACGCATTTGGGCTACTTTCTAAGGCCTCTCACTTCTCTATTAATCGTCACTGTTCCCACCAGCAACATATATTATACTTTACTTTGTATGGGATTTATTTGCTTAATGTTGTTTGACGATCCCACATGCTGGCATATACTCCTTTACGAGACAATAGCTCCTGATGAGTGCCTTGTTCAACAATATGGCCTTGGTCTAGAACTAAAATTTGATTTGCATTTACAATGGTAGATAATCTATGTGCAATTACAAAGGTTGTTTTACCTTTTGATATCTCTGAAAGATTTTGTTGTATTTCTTTTTCAGTATGACTATCCAACGAACTGGTGGCTTCATCAAAAATAAATATTTTAGGGTCTTTTAATAATGTTCTGGCAATTGCTACGCGCTGTTTCTCTCCCCCTGATAATTTTAACCCACGCTCTCCAACAATAGTTTGAAGCCCTTGGGGTAATTTTTTAATAAACGTATCTAAATGAGCACCTTCAATTGCAGCACAAACTTCGGCATCGGATGCATTTATTTTACCATAACGGATATTATATTCTAATGTGTCATTAAATAGAACGGTATCCTGAGGAACCACTCCAATTAATTTACGCAATTCTTTTTGAGGAATCTCTTGTATATTCTGTTCGTTAAGGGTAATTTGCCCTTTTTCAACGTCGTAAAATCGAAATAATAAGCGAGTAATTGTAGATTTACCAGAACCACTTTCCCCCACCATCGCAACTGTCTGTCCTTCAAAAATTTCAAATGATATATTGTTTAGAATTTTCCTATCGGGATTGTATCGAAAACTTACCTTATCAAAGCATATATGGATTTTATCATTAGATATTACAACCGGATACTGTATATCTTTAATATCGGGCTCTGCATTTAATACCTCCATCATTGTACTTAATTTTAATAAGGCCTCTCTCATTTCCCGATACATAAATCCTAAGTTACCTAAAGGAATATATAACTGAATCAAATACGCATGAATCATGACATACTGACCCAAAGATAATCTGTTTTCCATAACATCTATGGCTGCAAAATACATACAGGCCGCCAACCCAATGGATGCAATAACTCCTTGGGCAACGTTTAAGAGTGCTAACGACTCCCTTAATTTTACAGAAGTTTTTTCATAAAGACTTAAAGTCTTATCATATAAACTAGCTTCACTATCTTCGTTGCCAAAGTATTTGACTGTTTCATAATTTAATAAACTATCAATAGCACGATGATTGGAATTCGCTTCTAATTGATTACGCTCTCTTAATACGCGGGTACGATAATTTGTAATCCAATACGTACATCCAACATATAGACCGATAGTAGCAAAAATAATTAGAAAAAACCGTATAGGAAATAAATAGATTAAGAAAGTCCATACAAAAAGAATTTCAATAACTGTTGGGAAAAAACCAAACGTTGAAAATTGAATTAAGCGTTCCATTGCTTGAACACCTTGTTCAATATATCGCGTTACTGCTCCAGTTTGGCGATTCAAATGAAACCACAAACTTAATGAGTGAAGATGACGAAATACCTCTAACGCCAATAATCGAATTGCCCGATAAAGTACTCTGGAAAATAGAACTTCTCGAATATCGTTTAACGATGTCGACATTAACCTTACCAGCCCATACATTCCAATTAATGCAAGCACAGAAAAGCTAGATTGCAGCGTTCCATTTAACATATCGATTGTTTGCTGAAAATAAACAGGAACATAAACCGCCAATATTTTCGCGAAGATCAATAAGATTGCTGAAAAAACAATAATTATTTTAGATGATAAATTATGCTTGCTCCAAAAATATGGCAAAAGACGTCTTATAGGATTAGAAGAATTCATTTTAATACCTTAATTTAGATTAAATGATAATTGATAATCACCGTCTGGAGTCAATTCAATAATGGCATCTGCATTATAAACCCATGGATAATTCTTTTTACCATGTCCAAAAAAATCTGCCTTAAACACCGGTATCTTTAAATCCTGGATAAAGTCATTAATTAACATTGATGCATCTATATCCCACGATATAATATCACCAATTATAATGGCTGCGGCATTGTCTAAAATCTTAGAATTTCTAATGTGCTGTAAAACCTGATCAAGCCTATATCCATATCCAGAATCTTCAATAATGATAATTTTGTTCTTTGCCTTTAACTGCCACGATGTCCCTATACTCATACTTAACAAAGTCACGTTCCCGCCAGTAAGTTTTCCTGAAATTTTATGTGTCTTTTCTTTATTTAATAAACGCAACCCCTTGTATGTAAGACGGGACACTTTCTCTGATATAATGGCCTCTAAATACTGAAAATTTTTAGGATCTTTATTTGCCTCTAAAATTTCTTTAAAAACTGCCCCATGAATAGACTTCCATCCCCATACTTGACTAACAAATAAATGTAAACTTGTAATATCACTGTATCCTATTAACCATTTGTTTTGCATAGGTTTTGGTATTTTAAACAGGTCGGGAATCAAACGCCCCGAACCATATCCTCCCCGTAAAGCCCAGATAACATGAGAATTTTCCTCAGTTATCCTGCACAGCAAGATACTTAATCGACATAGGTCAGAATTAGATAAAAAAACATACCCTTCCAAAAACTGCGGTTGTATTTTACACCACAGAAAAGGAAATTGTTTTTTCAGATAAATCTCTTCTTTTTCACCTATCCAAGATGCCGGTGCAATAACACTAATTTTACCTTCTTCAACAGCGTTAATTAGAGTCTCTTTTTCTCTTGTTAATACAGACTCATCCAAGCCACACCCCGATAAACAAGCTCCAAACCAAAGGAAGTAAAAGTATTTATTTAATCTCAATAGTTTTTCCATCTCGAATAAGTTTTATTGATTTTACTTTTTCAGACGATAAAATCTTACTTATATCATCAACTGATAAAACTATATGATTGTTAATCATATGGATAATGTCATACTGCTGGAATAACCTAAGTGCTGTATTTTGTACAACCGCACCTAAAATAACCACACCTTGACGCATTCCTTCTAGGTTTAATTCGGCCTCTAAAGCAGGAGAAAGATTGGCGACAACCACACCATTAAAAACATGGTTCCCCTTTAAAGTGGTTCGTTGTCTGGAAGGGGTTTCTACCGGTTTGATTAAAGCAAATTGGGTCTTCATTTCGGTTTTATTACGTTTGATTTTTAATGTAATAGTATCCCCCACAGGAATACCTGCCAAACGATAGTAAAAAGTTTCTTTATCTAACAATGGTTTATCGTTCATTTCTAGAATTAAATCTCCTACTTGCACGTCTTTAGAGGGACGTAGTGGATGTACGGCATTAACTACAACCCCCATAGGAATATCCATCTCAAAGGTTTTAGCCAACTGAGGCGTTACAGATTGAACTAACAAACCTGACCACCCACGTTGAACATCGCCACCACCATTTTTTAATTGAGCAACCGCTGGACGTGCCATATTGATAGGAATCGCAAATCCAATGCCAGCAGAAGTACCTGATTTGGAAATAATAAAATTATTGATTCCAATAAGTTGACCATCCATATTCACCAAAGCACCACCAGAGTTTCCCACATTAATAGCAGCATCTGTTTGAATAAATCCTCCAAAACGGCTAACTGCTGACACAATACCTGTAGTTACAGTAGTTCCTACTCCAAATGGATTTCCAATAGCAACAACCATATCACCAACTTCCATACGTTCTGGATCACCAATTTCAATAGGAGTTAATTGAACATTAGGATCTTGAATTTTCAGCACAGCTAAATCAATTTTATCATCTTTAACCGCAACTTTTGCATCATAGACTCGACCGTCTTGCAGAATTACCTTAATTTTAGTCGCATCCTGAATTACATGTACGTTTGTAAGAACCGTACCATCCTTACCAATAATAACCCCAGACCCTAATGAACGCTGTATAATTTCACGAGGCATTGAAAATAAAGATTCAAAATTAAATCCCCGTCCCATAAACAACTGCATCATCGGATCCATTGCAAACGGCGAGTTCTGAATGACTTGCACCCTTTCTGAATAAATATTTACTACAGATGGTGATACTTTTTTCACCACAGGAGAGAAAGAAAAAATTCCATTAGGAAATAATTTAGAAGTTGCAGATTGGGTTAAAGTTAAGGAAACATCAGGAGATGATACTGGGGTTGAAATGCTCTTTTGTTCTGAAGTTGCTTTATCCACAGTTGTAGATGTACGATTTCCCATACCATGGGATACACCGATCACACATAAAGCCATAATCAAAATAGTTTGCAATAATTTTAACTTCATCTCACTCTCCATGTTTTAATAAAATAGGGCCCTTTAAGGCCCTATTTTAAACTAATAACAGTTAATAATCACTTACTCAGATTGTTCTTCTGCTTCAACATACTGAACTGGGCCAGAATCTGTTCCCTTAGCTGTTAGATCGCGATCGATAAATTCAATTACAGCCATTGGAGCCATATCTCCGTGACGGAAACCTGCTTTTAGGATACGTGTGTATCCTCCAGCACGATCTTTAAATCTTGGGCCTAAATGATTTAACAATCGTTCAACTGATTGATCATTTCCATTTAAGAATGATAATAAATAACGACGATTTGCTAAAGTATTTTCTTTTGCAACTGTAACAAGCTTCTCTACAATTGGGCGTAAGTCTTTTGCTTTAGGAAGCGTTGTTTTAATTTGTTCATGCTTTACTAAGGCGGTTACTAATGATTTTAATAACGCGGTACGTTGCCCAGTGTTGCGATTAAATTTACGCCCTTTTAATGCGTGCCTCATGTTTAACTCCTACCTTAATAAGGTTCTTCTATTTTTTTTGCTAATTCTTCAATATTTTCAGGTGGCCATCCTTCAACCCTCATACCTAAATCAAGGCCAAGGTGAACCAACACTTCTTTAATTTCATTTAATGATTTACGACCAAAGTTAGGCGTACGCAATAGCTCTCCCTCTGATTTAGCCACCAAATCACCAATGTAAATAATGTTTTCGTTACGAAGACAATTCATTGAACGTACAGACAATTCCAACTCTTCCACTTTACGTAACAAATTACGATTAAATGGAAATTCTGGTTCCGCCTCATGCGCAGTTACTGGCTTCGGTTCTTCAAAGTTGATAAACTGCTGCAATTGATCTTGTAAAATACGTGCAGATAAAGCAACAGCATCTTCCGGCGTTAATGAACCATTTGTTTCAATATCCAAAACCAGGGTATTATAATCTGTATCTTGACCAACACGTGTATCTTCTACGGTATATGCCACGCGCTTAACTGGCGAAAAAATCGCATCAATCGGAATAATTCCAATTTCATCTTCCACGCCACGATTACGATCCGCCGAAACATATCCCTTACCTGTCTCAACTGTTAACTCCATAGATACTTTTGCATTTGCATCTAACGTAAACAGCACCAGGTCCTTATTAATTACCTCAACATTAGCTGTTTCTGTAATCATTCCAGCTGTTACTACACATGGTCCTGTAACATCTAAACGTACCTTTTGTGTGTCACCTGAGTGCAACTTAAGACCTAATTGCTTAATGTTTAAAATAACATCTGTAACATCTTCACGAACACCAGGTATAGTACTAAATTCGTGTAAAACGCCATCAATTTTCATACGTGTTACTGCTGCCCCTTGTAAAGAAGACATCAAAACACGTCGTAATGCATTACCCAGAGTTACACCGAACCCTCTTTCAAGTGGGCTTACAATAATTTTTGCTGAATTTAAATTTGATCCAGCTTTAATATCTATTTTCTGAGCCTTAATTAAAGACTGCCAATTGCTTTGAATCACGAGAAAAACCCCTTTGCATACACACGTAGTTAATAATTAAACACGACGACGTTTTGGAGGACGACATCCATTATGCGCGATAGGAGTTACATCTTTAATTGCCGTCACAATTAAGCCAACAGCATGAAATGCACGCAAAGCAGATTCACGACCAGATCCAGGACCTTTAACCCGAACAGACAAAGTTTTTAGACCATGTTCCATAGCTTTCTTTGCCGCATCTTCCGCAGCAACCTGTGCAGCAAATGGCGTAGATTTACGAGATCCTTTAAACCCCTTTGCTCCAGCCGTTGACCATGCAATGGTATTACCATGAAGATCTGTAATCGTAATTACAGTATTATTAAAAGTTGAATTAATAAATGCCATACCTGTTACGACATTTTTCTTTTCGCGCTTACGGATACGCGTTGCTGTTTTTTGACTCATCTTTTACCTACCACTATTTCTTCTTACCGGCGATTGCAACTGCCTTACCCTTACGCGTACGGGCATTTGTATTTGTACGTTGACCACGAACAGGTAAGCGCTTACGATGGCGCAACCCACGATAGCATCCAAGATCTTGCAATCGCTTAATATTCATGGACACCTCACGACGCAAATCACCTTCTACTTGGTAATCACTGTCGATCACTGTACGAATTTTTAATACTTCTTCATCTGTTAACTGGAACACTCGCTTTGTTTCCGCAATACCAACTTTTGTACAGATATCCTTAGCATGCTTAGGCCCAATCCCGTAAATATAACGAAGGGCAATTTCAACACGCTTTTGAGTCGGTATGTTTACACCTGCTATACGCGCCACTTGTTTCTCCTTGATTCTTTCCGAATGTAAACTTCTCATATCCCTTTAAAGGAAAAGGGGCAAAAAGTCAATCTTTATTCGTTGTTATAACACACTTTCTATCTGATGAAACACGCTGTCCACAGACTGCATGCCATCGACTATTATAATGTCAAGATGCTGATTTACGAAAAAGTCTAAGATTGGAGCCGTAGATTCCTCGTATACCATTAATCTTGTTTTTACAGTATCTTCTGTATCATCTGATCGAGTTTTAAAGTTACTCGATCCACAAATATCACATACCCCTTCAGATAAAGGATTTTTGTAATATTTGTTATAAATCTCTCCGCAATCCGCACATGAGAAACGTCCTGATATACGCTTAATTAATACATCATTATCAACGTTTACATTAATAACCTTATCAATCGTTTCATCACGTTCTTTTAAAATTTTTAATAAAAACTGAGCTTGTTCAATCGTGCGAGGGAATCCATCATATAAAACCCCATGAGCATCAGAATGATCAGATAAAAACTTTTCTACTAATTTATAAATAATAGAACTATCCGGAAATCGCCCTTGTGCCATAATACCTGCACACATTTTGCCAATTTCAGATTCGGAAGCAACTTCTGCTCTTAACAAATCACCCGTCGATACAACCTTAAACCCAAGCTTTTCTTCAAGCTTTTTGGATTGAGTTCCTTTGCCTGAGCCTGGAGCACCGAAAATAATCAAATGCTTCATGCTTTTGACGACCCTTTACCCTTAACCCAAGATTTTTTCATTAAACCTTCGTATTGTTGCGCAATCATATGAGAATGTATCTGCCCCACTGTTTCAATAGTAACGCTTACCACAATCAATACACCAGTGCCTCCTAAAGCTAATGGGATAGATGAATACCGTGTGAAAATTTCTGGCATTACGCATACTAATGAAATATACGCGGCACCTGCAACTGTTAAACGAGTTAGAATATAATCTAAATACTCTGCTGTATTTTTACCAGGGCGAATTCCAAGAATTACAGCCCCGCCCTTACGTAAGTTTTCTGAAGTTTCTTCCGAGTTAAAAACCACCGATGTATAAAAGAACGCAAAAAACACAATCAGTGTAATGTATAGGATTATAAATCCCCACGTCCCGTGTTGAAAGTACGATGCAAATCGAGCCAACATCCCAGACCCATCAGAAAAACCTGAAATTGTAGCTGGGAAACTGAGTAAAGCTCCTGCAAAAATTGGAGGAATTACCCCTGAGCTGTTTAACTTTAAAGGTAAGTGAGTAGAGTTGCCCCCATACATTTTGTTTCCGACTTGTCGTTTGGGATATTGAATGTTTATTTTTCGGAACGAGCGTTCCATATAAACTACAAAAAATACAATAGCCACGGCCAAAGTAAGAACAGCAACAACAAATAAGGGACTAATTGTACGGTTACGCCCCATCTCAAACAACAAGGCTAATCCTTGTGGTAAACCTGAAATAATGCCAGCAAAAATGATCAAAGAGCTTCCTTGACCAATCCCACGAGAGGTAATTTGCTCACCTAACCACATCAAAAAGACAGTTCCACCTACAAGAGAAGTGATAAAGGTTGCCCGAAAGACAAGCCCAGATTCCATAACCGGAGAATCTCCAACCCCTTCTAAAAAGATAGCCATTGAAGAGGCCTGAAATATTGCAATCACCACAGTTAAGTAACGAGTGTACTGATTAATTTTTTTTCGTCCAGTCTCGCCATCTTTTTTAAGAGCCTCTAATTGAGGAACAATGCTGGTCAATAACTGTGTGATAATGCTGGCCGTAATATACGGGACGATTGATAATGCAAAAATCGTCATACGGCTTAAAGCACCACCACCAAATGTATTAAATACAGCTAATAAGCCACCTGCAGCTTTGCCCGCTAAGTTAGCCATAGCGACCGGATCTATTCCTGGAGAAGGAATAAACGTACCTAATCGGTATACAATTAATGCGCCCAGCGTAAACCAAATACGCTTTTTTAAATCTTCAGCTTTTGAAAATGCTTTCAAACTGAAGGAGGATGCCAATTGTTCTGCTGCAGATGCCATATTATACTCGTTTCTTTTGTTACGCGACTACGGTTAGTGAACCACCGGCTTTTTCAATTAATTCTTTTGCAGATGCAGAAAATGCATGCACATGTAAATTAATTTTAGCCTTCAACTCACCTTTACCTAATACCTTTACTGGAAGTTTCGTTGAACGTAACAAACCAGCTTGCATTAAAACTTCAGCGTTAATTTCTCTTGTTGCATCTAAACGCTTTGCTTCAATAAATTTCTGAATCATACCAGTATTTACTGTTGCAATTTCTTTAGCAAAAATATTTGTAAATCCGCGTTTTGGTAAACGACGGTAAATTGGCATTTGACCACCTTCAAAGCCACCAATAGAAGCTCCAGAGCGTGCTTTTTGACCTTTCACACCACGGCCCGATGTTTTACCTTTACCAGAACCGATACCTCGCCCCAATCGTTTCTTATCGGGACGCGCACCTGCATTATCTTTTAATTCATTTAATTTCATAATGGTTGCCTCTTATTCTTCGACGCGAACCAAATGATGAACTTTACGAATCATCCCACGCACTGCAGGCGTATCTTCAAGTTCACGAGTTCGATTCATTTTATTCAATCCCAATCCAATTAGTGTTGCCTCTTGATCAGCAGGGCGACGATTTGGACTGCGCACTTGTGTAACCTTTAAGGTTTTCTTTTCAGCAGCTTTTTTACTCATCAGCTAGCTCCTTGTTTCCTTTTGTTGGTTCACGACGAGCAACTAGATCTGCCACACGAAGACCACGACGGCTTGCCACTAAGCGTGGAGACGTTACGTTTTTTAATGCTTCGAATGTCGCACGAACCATGTTGTGTGGGTTTGTTGTACCAATAGATTTAGCAACCACATCATGGATACCTAAAGCTTCCAATACTTGACGTGTTGCACCACCAGCAATAATTCCTGTACCTGGTGCAGCCGAGCGAAGCACAATTTTACCAGAACAAAAACGTCCTTCTGCATCATGATGCAACGTACGAGCATCCCTTAATGGGATACGAATCATCGTACGCTTTGCTTCTTCGGATGCTTTACGTACTGCATCTGGGACTTCACGAGCTTTACCAGTACCGAAACCAACCTTACCTTTACCATCACCAACCACAACTAATGCGGAGAAAGAGAAGTTTTTACCTCCTTTTACAACCTTACATACGCGGTTGACGCTAACAAGCTTATCAACTAAATCTGTATCTTGTTGCGCTACTTTTTCTGTATTTTTACGAGCCATTAACTTCATTCTCCTAGAATACTAAGCCATTTTCACGCGCGCCATCAGCCAAAGCCTTAACACGTCCGTGATACAAGTAACCGCCACGATCAAAGTATACGTCTTTAACCCCAGCTTTTACCGCACGTTCTGCAACCAGTTTACCAATTAAACCAGCAGCATCCTTTGTTCCAGTTTTAGGACCTTTAAAGTCTTTTTCAACTGTAGATGCAGATGCAATGGTATGACGCTTTTTGTCATCAATAACCTGTGCATAAATATGCTGATTTGAACGAAATACAGATAAGCGAAGTTTGGTTTCACCAGCAACTTGCTTTAACTTGTATCGGTTACGACGTTGACGTCGTAAATTTAATTCTCTACTACTTATTGCCATGATGCCTTACCCTTACTTCTTCTTACCTTCTTTACGCAAGATGTATTCACCAACATATTTCACACCCTTACCTTTATAAGGCTCTGGTTTTCTATATGCACGAATTTCAGCTGCGATTTGACCTATCTGTTGTAAGTCAGCGCCTGAAATACTAATAGATGTTGGTTTCTCGCACTTTACTTCCACTCCTTGTGGAATTGGGTACTGTACATCATGACTGAATCCCAGTTGAATGTTTAATGTGTTACCTGCAACATTTGCACGATATCCCACACCAACTAACTCTAGATCTTTCTTAAAGCCAACACTTACACCTGTTACGATGTTTTGAATTCGACTGCGATTTGTACCCCACAACATGCGTGTTTGACGCTCTTTATTACGTGGCGTCACCACAATTTTGTTGTCTTCAATTTTTACATCAACTTCACCCGTTACTGTGTACGCTAATGTACCTTTTGGACCTTTTGCCGAAACAGTTCGACCTTCCATGGATACTTGAACACCAGAAGGGACAGAAACTGGATATTTACCAACTCGAGACATTTTTCCCTCCTAACTAAAACATCGTACACAAAACTTCGCCACCAACATTATTTTGGCGAGCTTGGTTATCGGACATCACACCCTTAGGTGTCGATAAAATCGCGATTCCAAGACCGTTGAAATAGGTTGGGATCTTTGCAGATTGTACGTACATCCGGCGACCCGGAGTAGACATACGGCGAATTTTTTTAATTACAGGTTCGTTTGAATAATATTTTAATTCAATACGAATATCTTTAATACCCTGACGAACTTCCACTTCTTCGTAACCCTTAATGAAGCCTTCATGTTTCATGACTTCAAGCACTGCACACTTTAATCTAGAGTGTGGGCACGTCAACACAGCTTTGCGAGCTTGTTGAGCGTTACGAATACGTGTTAGCATATCAGCAATTGGATCTGACATAGACATTTGCGTTTTTCCTTCTTACCAGCTTGCTTTTTTCAATCCTGGAATCAATCCGTGAGATCCCATCTCACGCAACATGATTCTTGAAATTCCAAATTTACGATAGTTACCACGAGAACGTCCCGTTAACATACAACGGTTACGAACACGAATTCGTGCACCACTTCTTGGCATTTCTGCCAATGCAAGCGTTGCCTTAAACCGTGCTTCTGGAGCAGCACTTCGGTCAGACGCAAGTGCCTTTAATTCAGCACGCTTGGGAGCATACTTTTTAGCGAGGCGTTTACGCTTCTCATTAATCTCTATTGAACCTTTTCTAGCCATTTAGGAATTCCTTCTTAATTAATCGGCATATTTAATGCTTTTAATAAAGCTTTCGCTTCAGCATTTGTTTTTGCAGACGTTACAAATACAATATCCATCCCACGAATTTCATCGATTTTATCGTAATCAATTTCGGGAAAGACGATTTGTTCTTTAATACCAAAGGTATAGTTCCCACGACCATCAAAGCTTTTTCCGGACAATCCGCGGAAGTCGCGAACACGTGGTAAAGCAATAGTAATAAGCCGATCAACAAACTCGTACATTTGGTTTTTGCGCAATGTAACCTTTACACCAAGGTTCATATTCTCGCGCACTTTGAAACCAGCGATTGACTTTTTAGCCTTTGTTACCACAGGTTTTTGTCCAGCAATGGCAGTCAAATCATTTACAGCAAATTGAATTTTTTTGCTGTCTTGAGCTGCTTTACCGACACCCATGTTGATAACAACCTTTAAAAGTCGAGGAACTTCAAACGGATTTTTATAATCAAATTCCTTTTGAAGAGCTGATTTTATGGTTTTGTTATAAACTTCTTTTAAGCGTGCCATAATTTAATCTCTATTTTTTATCTAAAGTTTCACCGGAACGACGCGCTACACGCGTTTTTGTTCCATCTTTTGCAACTGCATATCCAACACGAGTTGGCTTTTGATCCTTTGGATCTAATACCATCACGTTAGATGCATGAATTGAGGCTTCAACACGTTCAATTCCACCCGCAGACATCTGCGAAGGGCGCTTGTGTTTTACCACAATATTCAAACCTTTTACTTTTACGCGACGATCTTCACGTAATACTTCGATAATTTCTCCGGTTTTACCTTTGTCTTTACCTGTAATTACTTTTACTGTATCGCCTTTTTTAATACGCCACTTTTCCATTTATAGAACCTCCGGAGCCAATGAAATAATACGCATATAACCACGTCCACGCAATTCACGTGTTACTGGTCCAAATATACGCGTACCAATCGGTTCACCTTGTTTGTTCAACAACACAGCGGCATTTCCGTCAAAACGAATAGCAGACCCATCGTCACGACGAACAGGTTGTGCTGTACGCACGATCACAGCTTTGTGAACATCACCTTTTTTTACCTTGCCGTTAGGAATCGCATCTTTTACAGACACAACGATAACATCCCCCACAGAGGCAAATTTACGCTTACTTCCGCCCAATACTTTAATGCACATAACTTCGCGGGCGCCAGAGTTATCAGCAACATCTAATCTAGATTCAGGTCTAATCATTTTTTAACCCTTTATGCTTTTACTTCATTAGCAACCACGACCCATTTCTTTGATTTAGAAATTGGACGAGACTCTTCGATAAATACAACATCCCCAGCTTTATGAGTGTTGTTTTCGTCATGTGCCGCATATTTTTTGTGAGAAACGACGGACTTTTTGTACAAAGGATGAACATAACGACGCTCAACCTTTACGACAACTGTCTTGTCTTGCTTATCACTAACAACGACACCTTGCAATACACGCTTTGGCATGAATAAATACTCCTATTGCGTCAGGCCTGACGTTGCTTTTGTGACAGCAACGTCTTGATACGTGCGATTGCCTTACGGTTCTTAGACAATCCAGAGGTATCAGTTAATTCCCCAGCAACCTTCTGAAACCGCAAAGCCATCATGGACTTGCGCGATTCAATAATTTGCTGTTTCAAATCTTTTTCGTTTAACTTTTTTAGTTCAGCTAACTTCATGGCGTTTCCTTAGTCTAACCGCTTAACGAATTTTGTTTGCAAAGGCAGTTTTGCCGCAGCTAAACTCATTGCTTCACGAGCCACCTCTTCTGGAACCCCGTCCATCTCAAATAAGATGCGACCTGGGTGAATTCGGCAGGCCCAGAACTCAACGCTACCCTTACCACTTCCCATACGAACTTCCGCTGGCTTTGATGACACCGGAACATCTGGGAAAATACGGATCCAAACACGACCAGAACGTTTAATGTGGCGTGTCATAGCACGGCGAGCCGATTCAATCTGACGCGCAGTGATACGTTCAGGAGTTAACGCTTTCAACCCGTAAGAACCGAAATTAAGGGTTGCACCGGATGTCGCCACCCCATGAATGCGCCCCTTAAACGCTTTCCTAAACTTTGTTTTTTTTGGACTTAACATAATTACAACAATCCTGTCTTAAAATCAACCTTTACTTGCTTGCTCGAGGCTCACGTTGTGAACGATTTTCATTTGTAACGATATTTGCATCACTAATGTCATTCTTTTCACCGCGGTATAAAAATACTTTTACCCCGATCACCCCATACGTTGTATGTGCTTCTGCTAAGCCATAATCAACATCTGCACGCAATGTATGCAACGGAACACGACCTTCGCGGTACCACTCCATACGCGCGATTTCTGCCCCACCCAAGCGGCCAGAACAGTTCACACGAATACCTTTAGCCCCCATACGAAGTGCTGATTGCATTACGCGCTTCACCGCACGACGGAAAGAAACACGACGCTCAAGTTGTTGAGCAACGTTTTCAGCCGCAAGACGCGCATCTAACTCTGGCTTGCGCACTTCAATAATGTTCAACATTACGTCTTCGCTGCGCGTTAACGCTGCAAGCTGAGACCGAAGCTTCTCAATATCCGCGCCCTTTTTACCAATAATTACACCTGGTCGCGCTGTATAAATTGAAATGCGACATTTTTTTGCCGGACGCTCAATTACAACCTGGGATACAGATGCTTGTTTTAAATTTTTAAATACAAATTTGCGAATATGAGCATCCTCTAACAATAATGCACCATAATCTTTTTTGTCGGAATACCAACGTGAATCCCACGTACGATTAATCCCAAGTCTTAAACCAATTGGATTGACCTTTTGACCCATTATGCCACCTCTACTTCACGAACGATTACAGTCATACGACTATAACGTTTCAAAATGCGTGCACCACGACCACGGGCCCTTGGCATCATACGCTTTAACATCATTGCTTTACCGACAAATGCTTCAGAAACTACCAATGAATCCACATCTAATCCATGATTATTTTCCGCATTAGAAATAGCAGATGAAAGTAGCTTACGCACTTCCTTTGCTGCACGCTTCTTAGAAAACGCTAATGTGTCTAATGCATCACCGACATGCATTCCACGAATCAACTGGGCTACAAGGTTTAACTTGCGTGGTGTTGTGGTTAACAAACCAACTTCAGCCTTTGCAGAATTAGCTGGTAATGCACGTTGAGTTTTTTGTTTACTCATGACTGATTACCCTTTCTTTGCTTTTTTATCTGCGCCATGCCCCCAGAAGGTACGCGTTGGTGCAAACTCACCAAACTTGTGACCAATCATGTTTTCAGACACAATCACAGGAATGAACTTTTTACCATTATGTACGCCGAACGTAAGCCCTACAAATTGAGGCAAAATCGTTGAACGGCGTGACCAAGTTTTAATGATCTCTTTACGCCCAGATGTACGAACGCCATCCGCTTTTTTAAGCAGATAACCGTCGACAAAAGGACCTTTCCAAACTGAACGAGCCATAAATTACCCCTTTACTTACTACGACGACGAATGATGTACTTTTGAGTAAGCTTGTTACTGCGAGTACGTTTACCTTTAGTACCAATACCCCATGGTGTTTTCCAGTTCATACCACCATTTGTACGACCACCATGTGGGTGATCTACTGGGTTCATTGCAATACCACGAACTGTTGGACGAATACCCTTCCAACGAGAACGACCAGCCTTACCTGAATTTTCGTTCTTATGATCTTGGTTAGATACAGCTCCAATTGTCGCATAACACTCCGCATGTACTACACGAAGCTCACCCGACTTTAATTTCAACTGAGCCATATCGCCATCGCGTCCAACCAATTGAGCAAAAGAACCAGCTGCACGGGCAATTTGACCACCTTTGCCAATTTTCAATTCCACATTATGAACTAATGTTCCAATTGGAATATTACGTAATGGTAATGCATTTCCGGGTTTAATATCAGCATTTGTACCAGCCTCAACCTTATCGCCCACTTTCAAACGTTGCGGAGCAATAATATAGGACAAAGAGCTGTCCTCATAACGAACCAAGGCAATAAAGCTTGTACGGTTTGGATCGTACTCTAAACGTTCAACGGTTGCCACGCCTTCTGTACGACGCTTAAAGTCGATCATACGATAACGACGCTTGTGACCACCACCTTGATGACGCATCGTAATGCGCCCAGTATTATTACGACCACCTTGTTTACGAAGACCCTCTGTCAATGACTTTTCAGGATCTCCCTTCCATAGGCTTGACTTGTCAACCAAAACAAGTTGACGACGCCCTGGAGTGACCGGTTTAAATAATTTTAAACTCATTTTATCATTCCTGCACTAAGATCTATAGATTGACCATCGGCTAAACGCACATAGGCCTTTTTCAGATCTGATTGTTTTCCTACACGACCACGGAAACGTTTTGTTTTTCCTTTTAAGATCGTGGTGTTGATTTTTTCAACCTTTACACCGAAAATATTTTCAACTGCTTGTTTTAGTTCATGCTTTGTTGCATCCGCAGCAACTTTAAAGACAACACAATTCTTTTCCGCACATGCGGTTGCTTTTTCAGTAATGTGAGGCGCACGAATCACGCTATACTGGCGTTCTTTGCTAATCACATGAACTTTACGACTTCCGTGATTCTTCATTTCTTTAATCGCTCCTCTAATTTCTTTACAGCATCTTGTGTCAACACTAAAGTATCGCGACGCAAAATATCATACACATTTGCACCAATTGACGGCAAAACATCCATTTTTGGAATATTTTGAAGTGCACGGAAAAAGTTTTCATTGACTTGTTCCGCACCAATAAATAGCGCTGATTCAAAACCAAATGCTCCAAGCTTTGCTTTTAGCTCTTGAGTTTTGTGTGAAGACATATCAAATGAATCCACAATAATTAATTTATTTTCTGCCGCTTTCTGAGATAGAGCACACCGCAACCCTAAAGCACGCACTTTCTTTGGAAGATCATGCTCATGACTTCTTGGATGAGGTCCATGAGCCACAGCACCTTTACGAAATTGAACACTTCTCAAAGAACCTTGACGCGCATTACCCGTACCTTTTTGACGGTAAGGCTTACGTGTTGTACCACTAATCATACTGACTGTACGTGTAGAGTGCGTCCCTTGACGACGTTTTGCTAGCTGCCAAAAGACAACTCTAGCTAAAATGTCGCGACGAACTTCTACGCCAAATACTGATGGGTCTAACGTCAGATCACCAGTTTTCTTGTTTTCAAGACTTAAAACTTGAGTTTTCATCGTTCTACCCTACCCTATTCAGCTTGTTCAGAATTTGCGTTTGAAACAGCGTTATCGGCTTTACGAATTGCTGCTGGAAAAGGCAAACCTGCCGGAAGTTTTTTCTTAACTGCATCGCGAACCAATACGAAAGTACCTTGAGCACCAGGAAGAGCTCCTTTTACAAGAATCAATCCCTTTTCCACATCAGTTCCAACGATTTCCAAACTCATTACAGTACGCTGCTTATTTCCCATCTGTCCTGGCATTTTCTTTCCAGGAATCACACGACCAGGATCTTGACACATACCTGTTGAACCAGGAACGCGATGAGCTAACGAGTTACCATGAGACGCACGACCACCACCAAAGTTCCAACGCTTCATAACACCAGCAAATCCTTTACCAACGGATACACCAGTTACATCAACGTGCTGACCTTTAACGAAATGATCGACAGTGATCTCATCACCAATATTTAATAACGCATCTTTAGAAACACGAAACTCAGCCAATTTGCGCTTTGGTTCAACCCCAGCTTTTGCAAAGTGCCCACGAAGGGGCTTCGTTACATTTTTAGGGTTAATTTTTCCAACGCCCAATTGGATTGCTGAGTAGCCGTTCTTTTCTTCAGTGCGAACAGTTACCACTTGGCACCCCTCAACTTTTAGGAGTGTTACGGGGATATGATTGCCATTCTCGTCAAAAAAACGAGACATACCAATTTTTTCCGCAATTAAACCAGTACGCATAGTCCAATTCCTTTATAATTTAATTTCTACCTCAACACCTGATGGAAGATCTAATTTCATTAGAGCATCCACAGTTTGAGGCGACCAGTCAATAATATCTAAAAGACGCTTATGTGTGCGAATTTCAAATTGCTCACGTGATTTCTTATCAATATGAGGCGATCTGTTCACAGTATAACGCTCTGTACGAGTCGGTAAGGGAACAGGTCCACAAACCTTTGCACCAGTGCGTTTTGCTGTACTTACAATTTCGCCGGCAGATTGATCAAGAATTCCACTGTCAAACGCTTTTAAACGAATACGAATATTTTGTGCCATACTACATCCAACTTAATAAAAGTTCAAGGACTCTCTGAAAAAGAGAGTCCTTTTTATTAAAACTTACTTAACGATCTTTGATACAACGCCTGAACCGATCGTACGACCACCTTCACGAATCGCAAAGCGTAAACCTTCGTCCATCGCAATAGGGGCAATTAATTCCACATCAATTGCAACGTTCTCACCAGGCATAACCATCTTCACATCTTCTGGAAGTTTTACAACACCAGTTACGTCCGTTGTACGGAAATAGAACTGTGGACGGTACCCATCAAAGAAAGGCTTGTGACGCCCACCTTCAGCTTCAGTCAAGATATACACCTCTCCTTTAAAGCTTGTATGTGGAGTAATCGTACCTGGTTTCGCCAAAACTTGACCACGTTCGATTTCTTCGCGCTTAATACCACGAATCAACGCACCAATGTTATCACCAGCTTCACCACGATCCAACAATTTACGGAACATTTCAACACCAGTTACAGTTGTTTTTTGTGTGTCTTTCAACCCAACAATTTCAACTTCATCACCAACGTTTACAGCACCGCGTTCAACACGACCCGTCACAACTGTACCACGACCAGAAATAGAGAATACATCTTCAATTGGCATTAAGAATGGAAGATCAATCGCGCGTGCAGGTTGTGGAATGTAAGAATCCACAGCATCCATCAATTTCATGATAGCTTCTTTACCTATCGCACCCTGATCGCCTTCTAATGTCTTCAACGCGCTTCCACGAATAATTGGGATATCGTCGCCTGGGAAGTCGTATTTGCTTAATAGTTCACGAACTTCCATCTCTACTAAGTCTAAAAGCTCAGGATCATCAACCATATCACACTTGTTCAAGAACACAACAATCGCAGGAACACCTACTTGGCGCGCCAAAAGAATGTGTTCGCGCGTTTGAGGCATTGGACCATCCGCAGCACTTACCACAAGGATTGCTCCGTCCATCTGTGCCGCACCAGTGATCATGTTCTTCACATAGTCAGCGTGTCCAGGACAGTCAACGTGTGCATAGTGACGCTTTTCAGTTTCATATTCTACGTGCGCTGTGTTGATCGTAATACCGCGAGCTCTTTCTTCCGGAGCTGCGTCAATTTGATCATACGCTTTAAATTCTGCTTTACCAGATTCAGCTAATACTTTTGTAATAGCTGCTGTTAACGATGTTTTACCATGGTCAACGTGCCCAATTGTACCAATGTTACAATGGGGTTTATTCCGTTCAAATTTTGCTTTAGCCATCTGTTAGTTTCCTTTCCTTACTTACCAGCTATTTTTGCAGCAACTTCATCCGCGACGTTCTGTGGCGCCGGCGCATAATGATCAAATGTCATTGAATATTGCGCCCGCCCCTGACTCATTGAACGCAGGGTGTTAATGTAACCAAACATATTCGCCAATGGAACCAGCGCCGAAACAACGCGAGCATTACCTCTAGATTCCATTCCTGAAACTTGACCGCGACGGCTGTTCAGGTCGCCAATAATGTCTCCCATATATTCATCAGGTGTCACCACTTCAACTTTCATCATGGGCTCTAATAACACCGGTCCACAGCTGCGAATTCCTTCACGGAAAGCAGCACGACCCGCGATTTCGAAAGCCATCACGCTTGAGTCCACATCGTGGTAAGCCCCATCGACCAAAGACGCTTTAAAGTCAATGGTTGGGAACCCGGCGATAATACCATTTTCCATAGCATCTCGTATACCCTTTTCTACACCAGGAATATACTCTTTTGGAACCGCACCACCCACAACCTTATTTTCAAAGACAAAGCCTGATCCGCGCTCTAATGGTTCAAAGATTAATTTAACCTTCGCATATTGACCCGCACCACCAGATTGTTTTTTATGTTGGTAATCAATTTCAAAAGTTTTAGAAATTGTTTCGCGATAAGCAACCTGGGGCTGCCCAACGTTTGCTTCTACCTTATACTCACGACGCATACGATCAACAATAATCTCAAGATGCAACTCACCCATACCTTTAATCACAGTTTGACCTGATTCATGATCCACACTTACGCGGAACGATGGATCTTCTGTTGCCAAACGATGTAGAGCAATACCCATCTTTTCCTGATCTGCCTTGGTTTTAGGCTCTACAGCAACTTCAATTACAGGTTCTGGGAATTCCATTTTCTCAAGAATAATAGGCTTTACCGTGTCGCACAATGTATCTCCAGTGGTTGTTTCTTTCAACCCACAAAGAGCAACAATGTCACCAGCTCTAGCTTCTTTGATGTCTTCACGATTGTTCGCATGCATCTTTAACATACGACCAATACGCTCACGCTTATCTTTTGTAGAGTTTAAAACATAACTACCTGCTTCAAGCACACCTGAATATACGCGTGTAAACGTCAAACTTCCTACGAATGGATCTGTCATAATTTTAAAGGCCAGACCAGAGAATGGCTCTTCATCCGTAAACTTACGAATAGATTTCTCTTCAGAGTTTGGCAGAGTACCTTCAACTTGTTTCAAATCCGCAGGAGATGGTAAATAATCCACAACTGCATCCAACAACGTTTGCACACCCTTATTTTTAAAGGCAGACCCACACAATATTGGCACGAACGAGAAAGAAACCGTCCCTTTACGAATACACTTCTTAAGAACTTCTTCAGAAGGCTCTTCTCCACCCAAATAAGCTTCTAAGGCAACATCATCTTGCTCAACTGCAGTTTCAACTAACTTTGCACGCCATTCAGCGGCTTGTTCTTGCATATTTGCCGGGATATCAACATAAGAATATTTTGCCCCTAAGTCTTCACCTTCCCAGATTACAGCTTTCATTTTTACAAGGTCAATAATGCCAGCAAATTCAGCTTCATTTCCAATTGGAAGGTTAATTACTAACGGAACAGCCCCCAGACGATCAATAATCATATCAACCGTACGATAGAAGTTTGCCCCCATACGATCCATCTTATTTACGAAGCAAATACGAGGAACGCGGTATTTGTCAGCTTGACGCCAAACAGTTTCAGACTGAGGCTCAACACCTGCAACGCTATCAAATACAGTTACAGCACCGTCAAGAACGCGTAATGAACGTTCAACCTCAATTGTAAAGTCAACGTGACCTGGCGTATCAATAATATTGATGTTATGGTCATTCCAAAAACACGTTGTCGCAGCAGATGTAATTGTAATACCACGCTCTTGCTCTTGCTCCATCCAGTCCATAGTTGCAGCACCTTCGTGCACTTCACCAATCTTATACGTCTTTCCTGTATAATACAAGATACGTTCAGTTGTTGTTGTTTTCCCCGCATCAATGTGGGCCATAATCCCAATATTACGGTACTTTTCATAAGAAATACGTGACATCCTTCACCTACCAGCGATAATGTGCAAACGCACGGTTAGCTTCTGCCATTTTATGCGTATCTTCACGCTTTTTAACAGCAGTTCCACGTTTTTGGTAAGCATCAATGAATTCATTTGCCAAACGTTCTGTCATTGTATTTTCAGAGCGCTTACGTGCAGCATCAATTAACCAACGGATGGCTAATGCTAAGGCACGAATCGGGCGAACTTCCACAGGAACTTGATATGTTGCACCACCAACACGGCGAGAACGAACTTCAAGTTCTGGCTTTACATTCGATAAAACTTCATGAAAAAGCTCTACCTCTGGACGACCTAATTTTTTATTAGCCCCAGCTAATGCATCATAAACGATACCTTCTGCAACGGATTTTTTACCGTCATACATTAGGCAATTAACAAATTTTGTAACAGTCTTATCCCCGAACTTTGGATCGGGCAAAATTTCACGCTTTTCAGCGGCGCGACGACGAGACATTTATATTCCCTCCTATTTCGGACGCTTTGTACCGTATTTAGAACGGCTTTTTTTACGATCTTTAACCCCTTGTGTATCCAATGCACCACGAACAATATGGTACCGCACACCAGGAAGGTCTTTCACACGTCCACCACGAATCAACACAACAGAGTGTTCTTGCAAGTTATGCCCTTCTCCGGGAATATATGCAGTGACTTCAAAGCCACTTGTTAAACGCACACGCGCAATTTTACGCAAAGCCGAGTTTGGCTTCTTTGGTGTGGTTGTCGTAACACGAGTACACACGCCGCGACGTTGGGGACATGCTTTTAAAGCAGGAACCTTATTTCGCGCCACACGTGGTTCACGTGGCTTACGAATTAATTGGTTAATAGTTGGCATTCCACTATCCTTTTTTAATTAATAAATTTTTTAAGGTGCAATATATGATACGCACCCGAACCGCTGGGCTTTACCCCCAGCTCACTTTTGGTGATTTTTTTTCAAAAACCACACTCTTCAGCCCCTTAAACTAAGGGGCTTACTAAAGTTTTAATCGGCTACATCTAAGATGTTGTTTAAGCTTTTTGAGCTTCAAGCAACTGACGATCTTTTTCAGCGGCCAAACGTCTGTATTGGCGAGTCATGCTTCCTGTACCAGCGGGAATCAAGCGTCCAACAATGACATTTTCCTTTAAACCTTTAAGTGTGTCGACTTTACCAGCAATCGATGCATCAGTCAATACCCTTGTTGTTTCTTGGAAAGATGCCGCAGAAATGAACGAGCGAGTTTGTAATGATGCCTTGGTAATACCCAGCAACACTGGTTTTGCCTTAGGCAAAGCTAACCCTTCTGCTTCTGCTTTTGCTATCTCTAATTCAAAATCTTCCTTTTCAATTACTTCACCTGCAGCAAAAGTTGTATCGCCCGGATGAGTAATTTCAACTTTACGTAACATTTGACGAATAATCATTTCAATGTGCTTATCGTCAATTTTCACGCCCTGCAAACGATAGACTTCTTGAATTTCATTAATCAAGTAATCCGCCAACGCTGGAACACCCAAAACTTGCAAAATATCATGAGGCACGCGATGTCCGTCCATAATAATGTCTCCGCGACGAACAAAGTCGCCTTCCTGGACCATGACATATTTACCTTTTGGAATCATATATTCAACGCTTGGCTCGCTTTCATCTTTTGGCGTAATGATAATTCGACGTTTGTTTTTATAATCTTTACCAAACGCAACATACCCATCCACTTCACAAATGATCGCGCAGTCTTTAGGTTTTCTGGCTTCAAACAACTCTTCAATACGCGGCAAACCACCTGTGATATCACGCGTTTTTGAAGTTTCGACAGGGATACGAGCAATGACTGTCCCCGCACCAATAGTCTGATTATTTTGAATACTTAATACCGCATCAGCAGACAAGAAATAACGCGCCTCCATACCATTATCCAACTTAATTGGATTTTCGTGCTCATCCACCATTACAACACGTGGCTTTAATTTTGCACCGCGCGAAGATTGCTTCCAATCCATAATTACACGACTTGAAATTCCTGTTGATTCATCCATTGCCTCACGCACAGATACACCATCCACCAAATCCAAAAAGCGCACATGACCTGACTTTTCCGTAATAATCGGCAACGTATAAGGATCCCATTCAGCCAACACCTGACCGCGGGTTGTCATATCGCCCTCTTTAACATTTAGTTTTGAACCGTATGGTAAACGATGACGCAGCTTTTCACGATTCAGATTGTCTAACAACAGCAAATCCGTATAGCGATTTAATACAATTAATGCACCATCATCTCTTTGTACAAAGTGACCATTATCAAAGGCAACCTTACCTTCAATCGGAGCTTCAACAGCAGATTGTTCAGCACTACGTTGTGCAGCTCCACCCACGTGGAATGTACGTAATGTTAACTGAGTTCCTGGCTCACCAATAGATTGAGCAGCAATTACTCCTACTGCTTCGCCTACATTCACCATTGCCCCACGAGCAAGGTCTCGGCCATAACATTTAGCACAAACACCATCCTTAGATTCACATGTTAACACAGAGCGAATCTTAACCATATCTACACCAGAGTTTGCTATGCGATCTAGAGCATCTTCATCAATTAATTGTGCAGCAGACAACAGAATCTCATTAGAAATTGGATCAACCAACTCTTCAGCAGCAACACGCCCCAGAATACGATCCTCAAGCGATGCAATTACATCACCACCATCAATCACTGACTTAACAGACAATCCTTCGGTTGTACCACAATCATCTTCAACGATAACACAATCTTGTGCTACATCAACCAAACGACGGGTCAAATAACCAGAGTTCGCCGTTTTTAATGCCGTATCTGATAATCCTTTACGCGCTCCGTGCGTTGAAGTGTAATACTCTAAAACGTTCAAACCTTCTTTAAAGTTTGAAATAATTGGTGTTTCAATGATTTCACCCGTTGTCTTAGTCATCAATCCACGCATACCTGCCAATTGACGCATCTGAGCAGCAGATCCGCGAGCACCGGAGTGAGCCATCATGTAAACAGAGTTTACAGACTTTCCGGTTTCCATTGCGGAAATACCCTTCATCATTTCTTCCGTTACTTGATCCACACATTTAGACCAGGCATCAATCACTTTATTTTGTTTCTCACCTCGAGTAATTAAACCATCTAAATACAAGGTTTCGTATTCCAAGACTTTCTTTTGAGTAGCTTCAACCAAACGTTGTTTTGCTGCAGGTACAATTAAGTCTGCCTTACCAAAGGAGATACCTGACTTACCTGCATATTCAAAGCCCAATCCCATTAACTTATCCGCAAAAATTGCAGTGGTTTTTTGACCACAATGGCGATACACAATATCAACAAGATTTGTTGTTTCTTTAGAGGTCAAAGACTTGTTAATCATTTCAAAGGGCAACAAATGATGCTTTGGCATAATATTCCAAATGATCATACGACCAGGTGTTGTTTCATAACGTCTTGTAACTTTGTTTCCCGCTTCATCTACCCAAGGCACAAGCGCTTGAACTTTAGCATGCATAGACACAACGCCTTCATTTAAAGCATACTCAATTTCGCCTAAGGATGAGAACGCCATCCCCTCACCTTTTTCACCATCGCGTTGTAAACTAAGATAATAAACACCCAGTACAACGTCCTTTGACGGAACGATAATTGGACGACCGCTTGCAGGGCTTAGGATGTTATTTGTAGACATCATTAACACACGTGTTTCCAACTGAGCTTCAATCGACAATGGAACGTGCACAGCCATCTGATCTCCGTCAAAGTCAGCATTAAATGCTGTACATACCAACGGATGCAAACGGATTGCTTTACCCTCAATTAACACAGGCTCAAATGCTTGAATACCCAAACGATGCAGCGTAGGTGCACGGTTTAACATTACAGGATGTTCGCGGATAACTTCTTCTAAAATATCCCACACCTCTAAACGTTCACGTTCAACCATACGTTTAGCTGCTTTAATTGTGGGGGCTAATCCATATTTCTCTAATCTTGCATATACAAATGGCTTAAACAGCTCTAATGCCATTTTTTTTGGCAAACCACACTGATGCAATTTTAGATTAGGACCAACACAAATAACTGATCGACCAGAATAATCAACGCGTTTACCTAATAAATTTTGACGGAAACGCCCTTGTTTTCCTTTCAACATATCGGAAATCGATTTCAATGGACGCTTGTTCGCGCCCGCAATTACCCGACCACGGCGACCATTATCAAATAGTGCGTCCACAGACTCTTGCAACATACGTTTTTCATTTCGTACGATAATTCCAGGTGCACGCAATTCTAACAAACGTTTTAATCGATTATTACGATTAATTACTCGTCGATACAAATCGTTCAAGTCTGAGGTAGCAAAACGCCCACCATCTAATGGCACTAAGGGGCGCAATTCTGGTGGAATCACTGGCACAACATCCAAAACCATCCATTCGGGACGAGAACTTGATCCAATAAAATCATCAACCACTTTTAATGTTTTTAGAATTTTTTTGCGCTTCACTTCAGACGTGACTTCATGCAAGTCAATACGCAATTGATCTCGCATTTCTACCAGGTCAATGCGCTTTAACATCTTTTTTAACGCTTCTGCGCCAATACCGGCAACAAAAGCATCATCGCCATATTGATCTTGGGCGTCAAAATACTCTTCTTCGCTTAATAGTTGATTCTTTTTTAGATCAGTTAACCCGGGATCTACTACCACATAGTTTTCAAAATATAAAATACGATCTAAATCCTTAGCCGTCATATCCAGCAGCAAGGATAAGCGGTTTGGCAATGATTTTGTAAACCAAATGTGCGCAACAGGCGAACACAATTCAATATGTCCCATACGCTCACGTCGCACCTTTGAAAGTGTAACCTCTACGCCACATTTTTCACAAATCACACCACGAAACTTCATACGTTTGTATTTACCGCATAAACATTCGTAATCTTTTGTTGGTCCGAAAATACGCGCACAAAACAAACCGTCTTTTTCAGGTTTAAATGTGCGATAATTAATGGTTTCAGGTTTTTTTACCTCACCATATGACCAAGAGCGTATTTTTTCAGGGCTCGCAAGGCCGATACGAATAAAGTCAAAATCATCTGTTGCCTCAGGTCTTGCAAATACCGTCTGTAAACTTGTCATCGTTGTTTCTTCCTTTTAAGCCTAACTGTTCAATTCTTCTTCACGGCCGAATTCCATATTCAAGCCCAAAGATTGTAATTCTTTTACCAACACGTTGAAAGATTCTGGAATACCAGATTCAAAGTTATCATCTCCACGAATGATGGATTCATATACCTTTGTACGACCTGCAACGTCATCTGACTTAATCGTTAACATTTCTTGTAATGTATGTGCAGCACCATAAGCTTGTAATGCCCACACTTCCATTTCTCCAAAACGTTGTCCACCAAATTGTGCCTTACCACCCAACGGCTGCTGAGTAACCAAGCTGTAAGGTCCTATAGAACGAGCATGAATTTTATCATCCACTAAGTGGTGAAGTTTTAACATATACATACAACCAACTGTAGCTGGACGATCAAAATAATCCCCTGTACGACCATCAATTAAACGTACTTGACCGGTCAATGGCAAGTTTGCTTTTTCCAACATACGATCCACATCGGCTTCTTTAGCTCCATCAAACACTGGCGTTGCCATTGGAACACCTTTTTTCAACTTTGCAGCCATGTCTAAAACTTCTTCATCAGACAACTTTTCAATCGTCTGTGCGTATTCTTCTTTCTCATATACGGTTTCTAATAGTTGACGTAACTCTTTGATGTGCTTGTGATTTTCACGATACGTTTGCACCGCGGTATCAATTTGCTTTCCTAAGCTCATTGCCGCCCATCCCAAGTGAGTTTCAAGAATCTGACCAACGTTCATACGTGAGGGTAATCCAAGCGGGTTCAAAATAATATCCACCGGTGTACCATCTTCAAGGAAAGGCATATCTTCTAAGGGAACAACCTTAGACACAACCCCTTTGTTTCCGTGACGTCCTGCCATTTTATCGCCAGGTTGAAGCTTACGTTTAACTGCCAAGAAAACCTTAACCATTTTCAATACGCCAGGAGCCAGTTCATCGCCCTGCTTTAATTTCTCAACTTTTTCTTCAAAGCGTTTTTGCAATGCATCAACTGTTTCATCATGCGCAAGCTTCATCGCTTCAATATCATGCATCACATTTTCATCATCCACGACAATCTGACGCCATTGTCCTTTCGTTGCATGCGCTAAAACAGCTTCTGTAACTTTATCGCCTTTTTTAATTTCATCCACACCTTTTGGACCTTTTACAATTTTTTGTCCCATCAGTATGTCTTTTAGACGGCTGGCAAAGTTACGTTCTAAAATATCACGTTCTGCATCGCGATCTTTTTTCAAACGTTCAATTTCAGCCAATTCAATTGCGATTGCTCGCTCGTCTTTATCAACGCCACGTCTAGAAAATACACGCACATCCACAACAGTACCAGCAACCCCAGGAGGGACGCGCAAAGATGAATCACGCACATCAGATGCTTTTTCACCAAAAATGGCCCGCAATAGTTTTTCTTCAGGGGTCACAGGTGATTCACCTTTAGGTGTTACTCGCCCAACCAAGACATCCCCTGGCTTTACTTCAGCCCCGATTGCAATGATACCCGCTTCATCCAAATGCTTTAACGCTTCGTCACTAACATTTGGAATATCGCGCGTAATTTCTTCATTACCTAACTTGGTGTCTCTAGCTACAACTTCGTACTCTTCAATATGCACAGATGTGTATACGTCATCGCGCGAAATACGTTCAGAAATAATAATAGAATCCTCAAACGTATAGCCATGCCAAGACATAAATGTCACCAACACGTTACGCCCTAATGCCAACTCACCCATTTCAGTGGCTGGACCATCTGCGATCACTGTACCTTTTTCAACAAATTCTCCAACTTTAACCAATGGCTTTTGGTTAATACACGTGTTGTGGTTAGACCTCTGGAACTTAGATAAATTATAAATATCTACGTTTGAAACAGACGCTGATGTATCTTCTGTTGCACGCACAACAATACGATTCGCATCTACTTGGTCTACGATTCCAGATCGCGCAGCTTTTACAACTGCCCCAGAATCCATAGCCACAATTTGTTCCATACCCGTACCAACTAATGGTGCTTCGCACTTTAACAAGGGCAATGCTTGACGTTGCATGTTTGATCCCATCAATGCACGACTTGTATCGTCATTTTCTAAGAATGGAATTAATGATGCGGCAACTGATACGATTTGCTTTGGAGATACGTCCATAAAGTTAACATCCGTTGCAGGTGCATTAATAAAGTCACCCTTACGACGACATAGAACAAACGCCTCCGAGAATTCATTATCCTTGGTTAATGGTGAGCTTGCCTGAGCAATTGTATATTTTTCCTCCTGCAGCGCAGACAGATATACTATCTCTTCTGAAACTTTACCATCCGTAACCTTTAAATATGGCGTCTCAATAAATCCATAATCATTAATCCGCGCAAACGTAGATAACGAGTTAATCAAGCCAATGTTTGGACCTTCAGGTGTTTCAATTGGGCAAATACGACCATAATGTGTCGGATGCACATCGCGCACTTCAAATCCCGCGCGGTCGCGTGTTAACCCACCTGGCCCCAAAGCTGACAAACGACGCTTATGCGTAATTTCAGACAATGGATTTGTTTGATCCATAAACTGTGACAACTGCGACGATCCAAAAAATTCTCGAACAGATGCTGCCGCTGGTTTTGCGTTAATCACATCATTTGGCATCATATTTTCAATTTCCAAAGAACTCATACGCTCTTTGATTACGCGTTCGATACGTAATAATCCTCCACGATATTGATTCGCCAACAGCTCTCCTACTGACCGAACACGTCGGTTAGATAAGTTATCAATATCATCAACTTCCCCACGACCATCTTTCAAATCTAATAAAGTTTTGACGATGGCTAAAATATCCTTACGTGTTAAAACACGCAAATCATCGGATAGATCAAGATCTAATCTACCATTTAATTTTACACGACCTACTACAGATAGATCATATTTTTCTTCTTCAAAAAACAATCCTTGGAAAATAGCATCAGCTGTTTCAAGGGTTGGTGGCTCGCCTGGACGTAATACGCGATAAATATCCAACAATGCATCCGCCTTGCTCATATTCCGATCAGACATTAATGTATTACGTAAATAAGGCCCCATATTTTGGTTATCAATCGCTAAAGTTGGAACCTCTTTAACCTTATTTTGTTCAAATAGATCCAACATTTTCTCAGTAATTTCATCACCAGCCGTTGCAATAACTTCCCCTGTATCTTTGGAAATCATATCTTTTGCTACAAAACGACCTAATAAATCCTCACCATTTAAACGAATTTCTTTCAATCCGTCATCTTGAAGCGTTTTTGCCATACGAGGAGTGATTTTAGTTCCCTTCTCAACGACAACTTGATTTGTTGAAGCATCGATTAAATCATCAATTAAACGTTCACCTTTCCACTCATCCGGAATAAAATCTGTTTTCCAATGCTGTTTAATTTGCTTGAACATCTTAATTTGATAAAAGTAATTTAATAATTCTTCTCTGGACATACCCATCGCATCTGATGGATCAAACTCTTCACCACGAAGACGTTTTTCATTACGCTTAGTTTCTGTAATTTCATTATCCAAAGCCAATAAAAATGTTGTGGCCGGTAATTTACGGCGACGATCAATTCGCACATACAAAACATCCTTAGGATCAAACTCGAAATCCAACCAAGACCCACGATAAGGAATTACACGACAGGAAAATAAAAACTTTCCTGATGCATGTGTTTTTCCATGATCATGGTCAAAAAACACACCAGGAGAACGGTGCATTTGAGACACGACAACACGTTCAGTACCATTAAACACAAAGGTACCTTTGTCCGTCATTAATGGCATGTCGCCCATATAAACTTCTTGTTCTTTTATGTCACGAACAGTTTTAGATCCTGTATCTTTATCTACATCCCATACAATTAAACGGAATGTTGCACGCAACGGTGCAGCAAATGTTGCATCACGTTGCAAACATTCTTCAACATCGTATTTAGGTGTTCCCAATGTATATTTTATATATTCAAGTTGAGCACGGCCGGAATAATCCTGAATAGGGAAAATAGACTTAAAAACTTCATCTAGTCCGCTACCTATATCTTTACCATTTAAAGTTCTTGTGTATAAAAACTGGTCATAAGATTTTTTTTGTAATTGGATCAAGTCTGGCAAGGCTGCTTTTTCAGGAATACGACCAAAACTTTTGCGAATACGATTAATCCTTGTTAGGGACTGTGACATAAAAGCCTCTCTTTCAATTAGCAGTCTGAGTATAGAAACGTATAAAGTGGAGGGTCTAACTCGACCCCCCACTCAAAAAAATAACAACAAAAACTAGACGATTTTTACTTTCGCACCAGCTTTTTCCAAGATGTCTTTAATCTTGTTTGCTTCGTCTTTGCTTACACCAGCTTTAACTGATTTTGGCGCGCCATCAACTAAGTCTTTCGCTTCCTTCAAACCTAAGTTTGTAATTGCACGAACTTCCTTAATTACTTCAATTTTCTTCTCGCCACCACTTTCAAGAACAACTTCAAATTCAGTTTTTTCTTCTGCGGCAGCAGCAGGACCAGCAGCAGGACCAGCAGCAACTGCAGCAGCGGCAGACACGCCCCACTTCTCTTCTAACATTTTTGCTAAATCAGCGGCTTCTAATACCGTTAATTTTGATAATTCGTCAACGATCTTTGTTAACTTTTCAGACATGTTTGTACTCCAATTAGTTTATAATATTAATTAACTTTTAAAATATCCAATTATTCCTTTGCGCCATAAGCAGAAGCCAACCGCGCCAATTGGCCAGCTGGTTCCTTGACTGTACGAGCAATCTTTGATAAGGGTGCTTGTAATAGCCCAATAAACTTTGCACGAAGCTCGTCCAAGGACGGTAATTTCGCCAATGCATCCACACTTGCAGCATCTAATAACTTGCCATCAAGACAAGCTGCAACAACTTGGATTTTCTTATTGGTTTTTGCAAATTCAACTGCAATTTTTGCAGCAGCGATAGGATCTTCAGAAAATGCTAATGCAACAGCACCCTTGAAATGATCCCCTAAAGGAGCAATCGGAGTATCTTGAACAGCTAATCGCGCTAAAGTGTTTTTTATCACTTTATAGTTTGCACCCGCCTCTCGCATCTTAGCTCGAAGATCTGTTACTTCCGTAACAGTTAAGCCGGATTGTTGTGTTACAACAACTAGCTTTTTACCTTCAAGACTGTCTCGCAAAGAAGCTATAAATGCTTGCTTTTCGTTACGATCCACAGACCATACTCCATTGTTTGTTGTTAGTAACCCCTGTCCGAAAAGTCATCCGTCTATGAAGGACATTAAGCTTTCGCACCTTCAGTCTTGGACAGGAACTAAAGGTTTATATCACTATAAACCATTCTGAATCAAGAGGGTACTTAATGTACCCTCTTAAAAACCTAATTAACCTGTAATTTCTTTCAAGGCAACCAAATCAAGTTTAAAGCTTGGTCCCATTGTAGAACATAAAGAAATCTTCTTTACAAAAGATCCTTTAACCCCAGCAGGCCGTACCTTGGCCAGCGTTGTAATGACTAAATTGGCATTATCTGCTAATTTTGCGGCATCAAAACTAACCTTACCGATACCTAAGTGGATAATACCAGATTTATCTGCACGATATTCAATTTGACCACTTTTTGCAGCATTTACGGCGTCAGCAACGTTCATTGTAACAGTTCCAAGTTTTGGATTTGGCATTAATCCCTTGGGACCCAATACCTTACCTAAACGCCCCACTACCCCCATCATATCCGGAGTTGCGATACAACGTTCAAATTGAATCTTACCATTGGTAATATCATCAATTAACTCTTCACCGCCCACAAACTCTGCACCAGCTTTAGTTGCCTCTTCAGCTTTTGGACCTTTAGCAAACACACACACACGTGTCATTTTACCATTTCCATGCGGCAACGTTAACATACCGCGCAACGCTTGATCTGCTTTGCGAACATCCAGATTTAGGTTTAATGCAATTTCTACAGTTTCATCAAACTTAGCAAAAGAACGTTCTTTTACATTTTTTACGGCATCTGTCAACGCATACACAGCGTCAACGTTTAAACCTTCATAAGCTTTCTTTAATTTTTTTCCCATACGTGCCATTTGATTACTCCACAATCTCAAAGCCCATTGAACGAGCTGAGCCTTTAATCATATTCATTGCTGCTTCGATATCATTTGCATTCATATCTTTCATTTTCTTTTCAGCAATTTCGCGAATTTGAGCAATCGTTACCTTTCCAGCGACATCACGACCTGGAGTTAAGCTTCCCTTTTGCTTTCCTGCAGCTTTCTTTAAAAAGTGCGTATTTGGAGGAGTTTTAGTAACAAATGTAAATGTTTTGTCCTTGTAAGCAGTAATAACCACTGGAATTGGGGCACCTGGCTCCATATCCTGAGTTTTAGCATTAAATGCTTTACAAAATTCCATAATATTCAAACCACGTTGACCTAATGCTGGACCAACGGGAGGAGATGGGTTTGCCTTGCCTGCAGGGATCTGCAGCTTTATGTACCCTAATACTTCTTTTGCCATAATATTCTCTTTCTAATGTTGACTTAAGAGTGCGTGGTTGACGACTTGGCGTATCTCCCACACAAAACCAATTATTTTAACTTATCTACCTGTGCAAATTCAAGCTCTACTGGCGTTGCACGACCAAAAATCGATACCGAGACTTTCATGCGTTCTTTTTCCGCATCCAAATCTTCAACAACACCCGTAAATGTCGCAAAAGGTCCTTCATTTACGCGAACCTCTTCACCTACTTCAAATACAACCGAAGATCTTGGATGACGCGCACCATCCTCAATTTGCCCCATTAAGCGCTCAACTTCCTTCTCGCCAATTGGCGTTGGGCGAGTTTTCCCACCTAACAACCTTGACACGCGAGGAACCGAACGAATTAATGCCCACGTTTCATCTGTCAAGGCCATCTTGACCAAGACATATCCTGGAAAAAAGCTTTTTTCCGTAGTAACCTTCACTCCTTTACGAAGCTCTGTTACGGTTTCGGTTGGAACCAATACTTTCTCAATATGATTCTCTAATCCCTTTTTAACAACCTTTTCTTCTATCGTTTGAGCAACACGCCTTTCAGAACCGGAATAAACGTCAATTACATACCAACGTAATTTTACTTCTGTCATTGTCATGTTATGCACCTAATCCTTTAAAGATCCGCATCAGCATGTATGATATAGAGCTGTCAACCGCAAAGAAAAACATGGCTGCAATAGTACCTAGAATAAACACCATAATACTTGTAACAACAACCTCTTTACGGGTTGCCCAAGTAACTTTGGATACTTCTTGGCGCACTTGTTTAAAAAATTGAACTGAGGATACTTTTGCCATGCGTTAAACTTTCATATTGCACGTTAAATAAATGGCAGGAGCGGAGGGGATCGAACCCACAACCCTCGGTTTTGGAGACCGATACTCTACCAATTGAGCTACACTCCTATGCCGTTGCAGGCTTTCGCCTGCGAACAATGTTGTATCATAGCTAAACCTCCGATTCAAGAACTATCCCTTGTGTTAAAAAAATAATTCTAAAAAATATCAAAGAATCCTATATCTATTATCCCAGCACAATTAAGCAAGTTTTATAAACTCTCATTACACGTAAGCCTTAAACGTATAAACGATCTTGATTTCTGATACGATGAATGGTCATATATAAAAATAAAACTCACCTATTGGATCTGGCATTGACTACCTACAAGCAAACTTTATCAAAATTATAGCCAGAAAACGGCTATACACCCGTTGTTTTTTAAACAGCCTGGTAAGAATTATTTCGACATTGAAAATTTGAACCAAGAATTATTTGAACAACCACCAAATTTTAAGATGGTTATCTTGATGAAGCCCCCAATGAAGAACGGGGGCTAATCGACATATTTATACTTTAATTTTACCCTTAAGGATCATTAGTAACTTTACAACCTTTGTAGACCGGACTGAAAAATCACTACTTGCTCCCAATTCAAGATCTGCACTTACATTTTGTCCAGACTCTTTGCGACGAACAACATCACTTGCAGCCCTATGAAATGCGGCATGCTCTCTAATCAGCTCTTGATATTCAGGCAATTCTGCATACGTTCTGCCGTCACCATGCAACCAATGCCCTAAATCACACACATTATCTAAACTCAGCTTAGCCACATCAATCGACCCATCAGGGTGCTGTAAATAGGAATTTAATTTTATCTTCCATGCTGCATGGGCTTTTATTGCATCATCAAAATTCACTTTATGTCTCCACTTCTCAAAACAAGGTATCAAAAGAAAGTTAAAATTTGATTAAACCAATGCTACAGAGAAGACGATCAACCCAGCAGTTTAAAGACTACAACCTACAAACTAAGCTCTTTATTACTATACCATTACAGGCATTCTTTGACCGCGATCTAATATAGCTGATTACACACTCTCTCAGTAATATTTCACTGATTAACTGCATATTAATTTAATTTAAATATCCTTTTTATATTAAGCAATGAGGCCTAAAATGAACAAAACATCATGCATAATGATAACATTGTCAGTTTTATTGATCCCTTCTGCATATGACGCCGCAGCTTTGCATACTGAAGAGATCCCAACAGTAGAAATAGATACGCAAGTGCGTACAGCAATTGAAGCACTTAGATATGCGGAAGTTTGGAGACTGAATAATACAAAAGATTTTTTTATAGAGTTTGCTGATAATAACGCAACAAGCCATGAAGAAATCTTTAAATTGGCACAACACGTCGATAAAGAAACTGCTGCAGAATTATACGAAGCATATGTTGCCAGACCTGACTCAACTAAAGCTATGATTTTAAGGGCTGCCACATTAATGAGACAGCTTGGAGAAGCCTACAGTGAACGTGCAGATACTTTAGACGCTGTTGTGGAACATATAGCTGATTAAAGTAAACATGGAGCGGGTGAAGGGAATCGAACCCTCACGACCAGCTTGGAAGGCTGGGGTTCTACCATTGAACTACACCCGCTTAAGTGTATGTGGTGGAAGGGACAGGATTTGAACCTGTGTAGACATACGTCGGCAGATTTACAGTCTGCTGCCTTTAACCACTCGGCCACCCTTCCGGTAGTCGTCTGTTGTCTGGCATAACCTATTATTTTTCGGGCCGACTGTCAATCCCCTTTTTTATAAAAAATAAAGTAAAATTTAGGAAAATTAAGGAAATAATTACACATGGCGCCACAATCACATCACATTCAAAAGACATCCCCAACCCAACTATAAATGATAATAAAATTAACACAACAGTACCGACTATATGCCTTTCGGGAGATAAATTTAAATATCGCATCCCAACAGAGGGCAAAACGAATAATGCGCCAGCCAATAATACCCCCATCACTTTTAAACATAATGCAATAACAACCCCCGCGACTATATTGGTGATAACCTTAATAAACGGTACAGGCACGCCATCCAATACTGCTAACTGTTCGTGAAAGATAATTAATAGCAAACTTTTCCAAAAAACAATTAAGTGCATACCTAAAAAGCCAGCCGCAATGCTAACTATGACAACATCCATTAATGTCAAACTAAACATATCACCCCAAAATACGTGATCAAAATTTCCGCCGACATTCAATGCACTTAACAAAATTAACCCCACAGCAATACCAAAGGAAGACAACCCAGCCAGCCAGGCATCCTTAGGGACAAAAGAGGGGGCCCACTCTAAAAGGCACGCAATCCCTACAGATACACACATCGATACCGGCAAAATTGGCCATTGTAATATCTCTGCCAAAGCAAAGGCTAAAATCCCCATGTGAGCAATAACATCACTTAAGAAGCTTGACCGCCTCCATACCAAAATAGAACCTACAGGGCCAATCAGCACAGCTAGGGGTATGCTTAATAATAAGGGGTACAATAATAGTTCAATCATGATTACACTTATCCCCATGTATATGATCATGATGATGCGCATAAATCGCAATCAAACTTTCTGAACGCTGACCAAACAACAAATGATATGCTGGATCATCTTGAACGCTTGTTGGAGATCCCTGACAACACACGTGTTTTTGCAAACAAATCACATGATCGCTGTGTTTAAACACCACATGCAAATCATGAGACACCATAAACAAAGTTTTGCCATACTGATATTTTAATGTCTGTAAAATATTTAAAAACAAAGTTTCAGAATCAATATCTAATCCCTGCATAGGTTCATCCAAAAAGATAATATCTGGATTACCTAACAATGCGTATGCTAATAATACGCGCTGCAACTCTCCACCAGACAACTCAGAAATTAAGTGCATTTTTAATGTATCTGTCTGAGTCAATGTTTCAATATTTATTCTGTCATCAGAACCCACAGCACCCGGTTTTAAATCAAACAAGCGTCCTACATTTAAAGGAAAGCTTGTATCAATTTGGAATTTTTGAGGCATATACCCCAGGCGTTGTTTGTTGAACCACGTTAATTTTCCACTATTAGGCTTAAGAACCCCTAACATTAATTTTAATAACGTGGATTTTCCCGCCCCATTAGGCCCAATTAAAGTTGTAAATGAACCTTGCTGTATTTCAAAGGAAACATTTTCCAAAATTGATTTGGAATTTATTCGAAAAGACAATCTGTCAGCAGAGAATATGCTCATTAACTAAAAACGATATCCGAAACTGAAATCTGTTTGTAACCAAGACACTCTGTCTTTGAATGGGATACTCCAATCTAAACTTACCCCCCAGAAAAAACCCGGCAGTATAAAATCAAAGTCCATACCTACCCTAGTACCCCATATCATAAATTCGTTTGTACTATGGTATCCAATCTTTGGTGCCACATAAAACATGCATTGTGCTCTTGGAAGCCCAAAACGTATTATCACCTCGTGGGAATACCCAAATTGATTTTTTCTTACTCCCTCAATATCCACACCTACATATAGGCCATGACTTAAAATATTTGGAATTACGTTCCCATATCCCCCGCCTATTGCAAACAAAGGAACACATGAAAATTTTTCATCGGAAGATAGCCCACGTAATGAAAAAGCTCCACGCGCATAAAAACTTTCCCATTTCGCAGATAATGGCATTACCCACATCATAATGCATAATAATACTTTTTTAATAAATGACATAATGCACACCCTACCTTATATATAATTCTTATTAGCACATCTTTTAATTTAAGCAAAGCATCTTATACAGCAGTTAGTACAACCAAAATTAATTGCTTAATATATTAAGTTCACGGCAATTTTTTAACCTTCGTCTGACAAGTTGCCGATTAAGGTAGGCGTATCTGAACAGTTATAAATTTATTTCATCTCTTGAATTTTGAATAAAAACACCCCATATTACAGCCAAGATAGGATAACATGATGACTTTTACATCTTTAATCGGGTTAAGCTTTGATGAACTTAAAATCGAATTACAAACACAATTAGGAATTGAAACATATCGTGTTCGTCAAATTTGGGAATGGTTATATCGTTTCGGTCAAACTTCTTTTGCTTCCATGACCAATCTGCCCAAAACAATACGTACAACGCTATCTGAACGCTACACTATTGAACGCCCGCTAATTTCTATGGAACAATGCTCGATAGACGGCACTCAAAAATGGTTGCTTCAATTTGATGATAAGAATGAGGTGGAAACCGTTTTTATCCCTGAAACAGATCGAGGAACATTATGCATTTCCTCTCAAGTTGGATGTACATTAACCTGCAAATTTTGTCATACAGGCACTCAAACTTTAGTACGAAATTTAACTGCTGCTGATATTTTGAATCAAATTATGGTGGCAAAAGATCGTTTGAACGATTGGGGGCCGGTTACTGAGGCTCGTAAACTTACAAATATAGTATTAATGGGTATGGGTGAACCTTTATATAATTACGACAATGTGAAAAAAGCTATGTTAATATTGATGGATCAAAATGGCATCGGTTTTGGAAAACGACGCATCACTCTTTCTACCTCGGGAATTATTCCCTTTATTGATCAATGTGCAGATGAAATAGGACTCAACTTAGCCATTTCCCTCCATGCCATACGTGATGATTTGCGGGATGAATTGGTCCCTGTCAACCGAAAATATCCATTAAAAGAATTATTAGCCGCTTGCCACAGATATGCTGAAAAAACCCAACATCGTCGAATCACATTTGAATATGTCATGTTAAAAGGTGTAAATGATTCAACCGCAGATGCGAAAGAATTAATCCGTTTAATTAAAGGAATCCCCGCAAAGATAAACTTAATCCCATTTAACCCTTGGCCGGGCAGTGATTATACTTGTTCCACCCCAGAAGCAATCCAACGTTTTTCATCAATTATCGAACAAGCAGGTTATATGTCCCCCGTACGGAAACCTCGCGGTCAAGACATCTTGGCAGCTTGCGGGCAATTAAAATCCGAAAGCCAACGTATAGTTAAACATAAAGTAACGGAAGCTATTTATTAATGTTTTCTTATGATGTTATTTTCCAAAATCACCGCCGCTTTCAATCTGTATTTAAACAACACGATTTTATCTTTAAAGTTGCATCTGAAGAATGCCTTGAATCGCTATCAGAACTTCAAATAGCTCCAACATCCATATTGATTCTGGGTCATTTTCCACTCATTGAGCAATTACAACAAACTTATCCTAATGCAACGATAAACTACAAACCAGAATTCAATCCAACTCTTGAAACAACATCGACGTATGATCTCATCATCTCTATCGGCCAGTTTCAATGGATCAACGACCCTATCACATATCTTAATACAATTAAGTCTATATTAAACCCTAAGGCTGTATTTTATGGAATTTTTCCAGGTGAAGACTCCTTCAAAGCCTTGCACAAAGCTTTAATCAAAGCTGAAATGGTATTAAGAAACGGAGCTTCTCAAAGAATTATTCCTATGGTCAGCGCATCAGATACTCTATCTCTTATGCAGGCTGCTGCCTTTAAAAATCCATTAGTCCACATTGCTTCTTTAGAACTTCATCATAATACGATATATGATCTAATGAATGACATTAAAGGAATGGGCGGCAGCAATCCATTATCCGACCGCCCAAAAGAATTTGCCCCGAAAAAATTATTCTCACTTGCAAACTCATACCTTATAGAACGCAAAAGCTACATTGAATCAATCATTGATCTAATTGTAATGATTGGTCATAAATAAATAGATATTAATCGTCGCTTTCATCATCATCTGCGTATTCTTCAAAATCTGATGTATATCCACCTTCTTCATCACCCTCTTCAATAGCATTAATCAGCCCAGAAATTTCAAAAACCTTCCGCGCAAGCAACTCTTCTAAGTCTTCAATTTCTTGAAGTCGCTCTACATCTATAGTGGCCAGGTGAGTTCTGGTTGTTTCTAATTTTTTATATTCTTCAGACAAATGCATTAATTCAGAAAAGTTTTCAGGGCTTTCCCCTAAAGATAAAGATGCTGCGACAATCTGAGCTTTCATCTCAGACAATTCTTCATCGATAGAGCTTGAATCCGCCTCAAATCTGGCCCCTTCCCTCAATAATACCAATTTATCTTTAATCGTTTCTACTTCAGAGTTTAACCTTAATAACTTTAACCCATCATCAATATCCCTACGTTTAAAATGCAGGGGTGCTTTTTGTAAATCCGGCATTAACAAAGATAAAGCCGTTAAAATCCCTTGTAATTGTTGTTTGCGTTCAAACACACTTTCATCTATTTCTTCCTCATCATCTCCAACGGGTTCCGCATGGATCATAGGTAAGCCAATATACTCTTGCGCTATAAGTACCCATCCTTGAATTAGATGAATCATATCTAATATTTTATATAAATCATTACGAACTCTAATATAGCCAGCATCATTTTCATCTAACTCTGAAAGAATATATACAAGATTAGACTCTGCTTCTTCATCAGGGAAATATAGCTCCCTAGCATAACGACTTAAAATTTTATACCAACTATCTACTACCTCAGATAAAGGATCTAAATGACTTTCTAGCCCACCATGACACGCTTCTAAAAGTCCTCTTAATTCGGGTAATACCCTATATGCTGCCAGTACATTCCATCGCTCTGACTCTACATCGCGTTTTGAAACTAATCTTGCAATATCGCTTTCTAAGGTTTCTCTTTCTCCTACCTCTTCAGTCGCAGATAATTTTTCGCTGATGGCAGCTATTTCTACTTCAAGCCTACTCAATTCAAAACGACATTCCGCCCATTTTCTTTCAATATCTGCAGGAATCTTCAGGAACCTTACAAAACGTATAACACTTAAACCCTGTATAAAATCTTCTCTTAGTCTATCTAAATCATCTTCCCCATCTCTTTTGCGGGATTCAAACCCAGCTTCTCTTTGTAAAATAGTAGCCTTTCTTTCATTTATACCTTCTAATTTTCTCTCTACCCCGCAGATACAGGTTCCTTCACAACCATGACTTGCGTCACTTGACCAACTTCTCGCAGAAGACCCATCATACTCAGTGGGAGCTTCTAAAGCAGCCGCTGAAATATTTGGTATAAAAAGTATTGATGAAAGTAATAATTGGAACTTAAAAATTTTCCCCATATTTTTCTCCTTATTTTTAAGGGGTGTCTATAAAATCTTATAAAAAATACAGAAGAAAATACAAGATAAAAAAAGGGCCCGCAGGCCCTTTTAAAAAATCACATTACACAACAACGACAACAAGAACTTGTCTTTTCCTCATCTTCTCTTGGTAATAATCGTTCTGTAGGATCCGCAGCTACCCGCAATCTTACTTCCCCCAGCTCTCTTGCTAAGTCATAGGCTCGTGTGCGCAAAGCAGCATTTTCTAAAGTTAATCTTCTAGACTCTGCTACAGCAACTTCTCTAGCAGCTTCTACAGCAGCCTCTCTTCGTTGCAATGTCTTATAAGCCTCTACTAAGGCTGTAATACTTGATTCTAAAACTACTCTGTCACTACCCCCCTCAGGACGCGCAACAACGTTATCTATCTCCTCTAATTTTTCCAGCTGGGTATTTATAAATTCTATAACACTTGTCTGATGTCCTTCCATACGACGAACAGACTTTACGTATTCTGCACGCAGCTCCTTAAACGCTTCAGAAAGTTGTTTAAGGTTCATACCTGTCATGTTAGGAGGAGTATATCGAGTACCACCCGAGCTTTTTAATGTCGAAGCGGACCCAATGGATCTAATGGATCTAACCTCATCTGTTAACGAACCACCTGTATCTATTGACGCACGACTCTCTGCAGTTAACAGTGCTCCTCCTAAAGGTTCAGCCGTTACAGACGCATCCGCCGCAAATAAAATGTTGGTCGATGACACCAATAATGTAATAAACGTAAATAATCTTAAATAAGACATAATAATCCTCACTCAAAGTTTGTAAAGGTTTAAATCTTATTCTGGATTATTATTTCACATAAATTTTTACTTATGTGTAAACCTTGAATTTTATAAATTAATGCGTTAATAAACGCTTATTTAGCCGCATGCACAAATGCCCACAAAAATTTTACAGCGAAAGCTATTCCAGCCCCAACTATGGCTCCACCCACACCAATTGCAATTTTTGTTGTATTACTTGTCCCTTCCACGTTAACTACGTCATCCGACTTATAGCAGCATCACCTTTTGCGGCCTCTAACTCAGCAATCCGTCTCTTTAAGGGTTCTACTGCCGCAAGCGCAGCTTGTAATTCTGCAACTCGTGCAGTTTTTCCGTCCACTAATACTTGTCGAGCATTAAGTGCAGCTTCTTGTGCTTTAAGACCATCTTCTAATGCAGCAACCCGTGCAGTTTTTCCGTCCACAAAATCTTTAACCAAAGCAATCGTTTTTCCTAATTCTTGCAGTGCAACTCTTCTTTCAGGCATTCTACTTTCAACAGGCGCAGACGCGTGCGAAGCATCAAGCGCTTTAAGCGCTGCTGTAATCTGCATGATGGAAGCTAAGTACTCCTTTCGCTCTTTGGCAAAGCGTTGCATTAATAAGGAATATTGTCTTGCAGTTTCGTCATTTTTTCTCTTTACCGTCACTATAGTGTCCCCCGGCTGAGAATATAAAGCCCTATACTTTGAATTCCAGACCTTAGCCCCAAGCGTTGACGCACCTGTCATCGTACTAAACCCTGAGAAAGAAGCATCTAATAAACCGGTTGATGCACTCAAAGCATCATCATCGTCATGAAAACCTTCTGCATGAGGCGGCACTTCTCCTGCGAAGAGATTCACACCTGCTTCTTTTCGTGCAGCAACGGCTGCAGCTGCAGCTCCCGTTGATCTTACAGCAGAACGGCCAGCAGCAGCATCAGCCCCAGCAACACTTCGATCCGCAGCATCACCCTCTGCGCTTAATAATGAAATATTTGCACAAGATATCGCACAAATAGAAGTTTTGATTAACAACTTTAAAATAGACATGTGATAAAATCCTTAATTAATTACTACAAATTAAAATCAAGCTTTTTATACATTTTATATGAACAACACCATTGAAACAGATCCCCCAAAACTACTGCGATTTAAAGTCATATGTTTCTGACTAAAGCAGTTATACCCTAATTTTATATGAAAGACCAGTGTTTTAAATTAGGAAACTTAAGCTTAATTTTTGCGCATCTAAACAAGCATAAAAAGATGATTAAGGTTGTACAGGTTGCAATGATGACCATGGCCCCCTGTACAATCCAACATATACAGCTCCTCCCAAAACTATCGTTAAGATAACCAATTGGTTATTGTTTATTCAGCATCGTGATCGCTTCCCTCAGCATCATCGCCACCTAAAACAGCAGCAGCAGCGAACTCCGCCAATTCTCTTTCCATTGTCTCTAAAGAACTAGCAAGTGACCTTCTATGATGAGCAATCTCTTCTAACTCTCTTGATTTTATAGTATGCAGCGCCTCTAATCCGGATAAAATACCGCTTAATTGATCAACTTCTGCAGAAATCCTTTCACGCGCTCTAGTAACCTCCGCTATACCTGCATCATATTTTCTTTTCGCAGCTTGATAGTTAGCATTTTTTTCACCGTGCTCTTTTTCACGGAAAGGTACCATTCTCGCCTCACATTCCGCAATTCTTTCTCTTCTTGCTATTAGAACCTCTCGCATAGATTCTAATTTTAGAAAAAGCATTTCCTCGCGTAATGCCCCAGCTTTTTCCTCTAATTGACGCATATCCTCTCGTGCTCGCAATATGTCTCTAGTAAGCTGCTCTCGTACTACGTCATCTCTCTCATCATCATCAACATCAGTCAACCCAGATACATAGGAAGCTACAGCTGCCTCTTCAAAATCATCAGCTGCTACAGCGTCATCACCAACTTGAATAATCGTTTTTAACATTGCCAACAAATCATCCGTTGGAAGGTGATCCCTGTCATGTACCGCTTTTATTAATGCTGCTGCATCTTTGTGCTTATCTAAATGGCGTGTAAGTCCTCTTGTAAATCGAACTTTAGCTCTTAGTTCATGATCAGCAAACGCAACACCGTATTTACTGGAAAACCTTTGTTCCAAACTCATAAAAGCTCTTGCAACGTTTGAAACAGGCCTGGATACAGCAAAAGCTGAAGCAGATTCATGACCAGCTCGCTCTGTTGCCAGTTCACTCGCCCCGAAAACAGAGGAGATACCCATGCTTAAGACACAACTTAATAACAAATTAATATTTTTTCTCATTTTACCCCCATTGTGACATTTAATACTTTTGTCATCATATACTATCTCATCTTATAAATAAAGAATGGCAAACTTTGCATTCGCCATTCTTTTTATTATTACGCGTTATTAAACAGCGTTAAAATTAATTATGCGTTACCATCAGCGTCATGAGCTACAACTACAGGAGCAGCAACTACAGGAGCAGCAGCAGCTTCTTCTTCGCCTTCTTCATCATCAGCGTCATGAGCTACAACTACAGGAGCAGCAGCAGCTTTTTCTTCGCCTTCTTCATCATCAGCGTCATGAGCTACAACTACAGGAGCTACAACTACAGGAGCAGCAACTACAGGAGCAGCAGCAGCAGCTTCTTCGCCTTCTTCATCATCAGCGTCTGCATCAGACTCTTCTGCCGCCAACAATTTTTGCAAACGAAGAATATTAGCTTTAGCTCCTTCTAATTCTTGAGCAACTGTAAGTAACTTAGCATCTTTAGCTGATACAGTGTCAGCAAGCTGAGTACGCAAACCTCTTACATCAGACTCCAAAACTTCACGAGCACGAACAGCATTCGCTAAAGCCGCTTCTGCTTCACCCTTTGCTTTTTCAGCAGTATTTACAGCTTTTCTCATCGCAATAAACGCGTTTGTAAGTGTATCAGCTTTTGTTGCTTCTTTTACAAATGGGATTTTTGCTTTTGAAACCATTGCTATCATTGTATCTACAATTTCCGCATCCGCAGCAGAAACTGCATTCGATGATACAAAACCTAAAGTTGACAATAAAGCGATTTTTAAAAATTTTTTAGACATTATATATATCTCCGTTAAAATTAATATGTTTTCTAGTATTTAATTAAAATTATTTAGCATCATCGGCCGACAATTCATCGTCTAAAGCTTTTAGCTTTGCTAAATTTCTTTCCTTAACTTTAGCTTGTTCTTCCGCAGTTAATGTAAATGGATCAACAAGCGCCTTAACTTCAGCAGCAACCTCGTCATCCCCTTCCATTTCAGCTTTTAACTTTGCTAAATTTCTTTCCGTAACTTTAGCTTGCTCTTCTGCACTTAATGTAGATGCTGATGGAATTGCAGCAATTTCGTCTGCAGTTAAAGGTTTATGCACTGACGCAGCAGCATCAGCTACTGTACCAGATGTATCTGTAGTTCCAGTTGTTGCAGGATCAGAAGCTGTACCAGGTTCATCTGTAGCTGCAGCATCAGAAGCTGGAAGTTCCTTACCCTTTACCACAGGCTTAGCTATTACTACCGGCGCATCAGCTTTCTTAGCTTGAGCAGCAACAAGTTCAGCTACTTTTACATCAAGAACGCTTTTTAATTTCGCAGATTTCATAGCCGTTGTTGCTACCATGGCTGCAAACTTACGAACAAACGCAGAGGCATCCTTCTCAGCAATTTTTGCAGTCAAAGCAGAAGAAAGTTCTTTTTCAGAAGCTCCTGCTTCAAGGCCCAATTCTTTAGCTGCAAACTTTGCTACATCTGAATTGCTCAAAACTTCTGTAATTAAAGCCTTATCCATTGTTGCAGTTGCCTCAGCCTTTAATGGTGTTGACTTGCTTGTAGCAGCAGAACTCATTCCAAACGCTCCTACTACTACATTTACTTCATCACCACAAGCCACGATTACTTTACGATCTGAGTCGTTAAATGTATCCAGACTACGAGCAGAAAGACTAGACGCACCCAGTGCAACAGCTAATACTGCAGCACTAAACAATAATTTGTTTTTCATATTCTTGGTCCCTTTCTTGATTAAAACTCAGCACCAATAGATACTTCAACGCCACCATTACGGTAAGTTGGAGCCTCTGCCAAAGTTCCTTTTGGAAGATCGCTTGCTGTTACGTCGAAACGTCCAGCTAACGCTGCATAGAAATTAGAATATGCGAAACGAGCACCTGCAACAGCAGTTACTTTCCACTTATCAAACTTCCACTCATCTTTCCCATCAGCTTTCTTTTCTTTATCAATTGTCCATTCAAAGCCAAAGCCTGCGAATGGGGTCAATGTAACGTTAGATCCTAATTGAACTTCGTATCCTAAAAGGAAACGTGGCTCAACTACAAAGCTATTAAGTAATTTTGGCATATTTTTTGATGCTTCGAATGTATGTTCCGGAGCATAAAGCGCACGCAAACCTGGCGCAATCTGCAATCCATTCCATACTTTGTAAGTGTAGTAAGCTTCTAAACCAAAACTTAAATAGTTTTCGCCTTCGAATTTTTTCAAAACTTCCTCACCACCTACATCTTTAAAGGACCCAGTTAATTGACGCTCCAAATTCAATGGAATTGCACCCACAAGGATACTTGACTTTTGGTTCGCCTTTGCAGCGATTGGTGATAACAACACCGCTGCCGTCGATAAAAGAATTATTTTTTTCATGGTTACACTTTCTAACTGATATTCCCAAGGCTATTGATATGGATAATTACCGGTTAAGTCAAGAAAATTTCTTAAAATTGTGTTAATTTTTTTATTTTTTTAAAGAAGAAGCTTAATTTCCAAGGAGTTTTGAACACAAAAAGTTGCAATCCAGCAACAGTTTTTTGTTGGGTTACTTTGATTTTGGTCTAAAAAAGCCGGAAACAACACCATCCTGAAGACGGATAGATATTGTTTTTTCTATTTGCAACTCTTTAACAGATTGAATCAATTGATTATGTTCATCCTGTAAAATTGCAAATCCCTTCTTTAAAATATTGACAAAATTTGACGTGTCCAATCTTGTATTTAAAGAACTTAATTGATTTTGATTTTGATTCAGTATCACATCCATACCTTGCATTAGTTTTAAATCAACATTTGCAAGAAGCCATGACTTGCTTTTTATTAACTGCGCTGGTGAAATACACCTCTCTGACAATTGCATCAACTGAATACGTTTTGCGACATGAAATCGCTCTAAAAATTGATCCAACCGAATCTGATCAAGTTGACGCAACCGCGGCAATAAAAAAACATCCGCAGATTGCAACGCAGCTTGACATTTTTGCAATGTAACCCCTGTTTTTTGCATTGAAGCATTAATCACGTTCGACATACGATTGTCTAACCGCTGCAGATACTCACATATATCCTCTTTCCTAGGAGCCACTATCTCAGCCGCATTTGTAGGGGTAGACGCCCTTTTATCACTTGCATAATCAATCAACGGCGTATCTGGCTCATGACCAATCGCAGTAATGATTGGAATTTCCGAACCTCTGATAACTCGCACTAACTCTTCATCATTAAAATGCCAAAGATCTTCAAAACTTCCACCGCCTCTAGCGATAATTAGCACATCCGGCCGAGGAATAAACCGATGAAATCCCTGAATCGCAGCAATAATATCCCTAGGGGTATTTTCCCCTTGAACCGTAACAGGCCATAAATATACAGTATCTTCTATATATCGCTCTTCTAACCGAGCCTCGATATCATGCAACACAGCACCTTCTGAAGAAGTAATCAATCCAATGCGCTTAGGCAGTCTTGGTATAGATTGTTTCCGGCTAATATCAAAAAGCCCTTCTCCCTGCAGTTTTTGACGCCGTTGCTCCAATAACGTAAACAACGCCCCTCTCCCTGCGGGTTCAAAACTATCCATAATAAATTGATATTTTGATCGCCCCATATATGTCGTTACGGATCCTCGACCAATAATTTCCAATCCATCTGTTAATGGAATACTAAAAGATTGAGCCAACCCCTTCCATGCAATACAGTCAATGACAGCGTCACTATCTTTAAGAGAGAAATAAACATGTCCAGATTTGTGATAGACAACTCCTGAAACCTCACCTCTCAAACGAATAAATTGAAAGCCAGATTCCAAGCGCTTTTTAATCTGTTGCGCCAGTTCTTTTACTGTCAGACAGTTATCGATCGGTACCTCTTGTGGAAAAGCCATCATATGATTTTGGATTGCGTTTTTTTTATAAACTTCTATAATGCAACCAAAATGTCAACTGTTTTATTATAGGTCTTCCGATGAACTTACCTTATGTCGTAGCTGCTTTGTATAAATTTGTAGATTTTCCTGATTATCAAGAATTTCAACCTAAATTACTTACTCTGTGCAAAAAACATAAAGTACATGGGACTTTATTATTAGCAAGCGAAGGTATTAACGGAACCATCGCAGGCTTGCGAGAGGGGATTGATACGGTTTTAGCCTTCCTTCGCAGCCATCCTGCATTTGCAGAAGGTATTGAATATAAGGAATCATTTGCCTCGAAACAACCTTTCCTGCGTACAAAAATAAGATTAAAAAAAGAAATTGTAACGCTGGGAGTTCCCGGAATAAGTCCTGTTAGAACTGTAGGGACCTATGTTGAGCCGGAAAATTGGAATGCATTAATTGAACAACAAGATGTGGTGGTAATTGACTGTCGGAATGATTATGAGTATGAAATCGGCACATTTAAAGGTGCAGTTAATCCTAATACCGAGACTTTCCGTGAGTTTCCAGAATATATTAAACAAAATTTTAATCCACAAAAACATAAACGAATCGCTACATTTTGCACGGGGGGTATTCGGTGTGAAAAATCAACTTCTCTTTTAAAAGAAATGGGATATGAAGAGGTTTATCATTTAAAAGGGGGCATCCTAAAATATCTGGAAAATATCAAAGAAACCGAAAGCTTATGGCAAGGCGAATGCTTTGTATTTGATAACCGCGTAGCCGTAACTCATGGGGTCAAAGAAGGAAATTATGACCAGTGCTTTGGTTGTAGGTATCCAGTATCTGAAGAACACAAGAAACACCCTCATTATAAAGAAGGAGTTCACTGTCATCGATGCCATGACAAACGATCTGCCAATCAACACCGTTCCGCAGAGGTAAGACATCGCCAAGTCCAGATTGCAAAGGAAAAAGGCATAAAACACCTTGGTCGTTAGTCCTTATACTGTTTAGTTACTTATAACTTTTGTTCTTCTATAGGAACATGCTCTTTTTTAAGAATCTGTAAAAAGTTTCTTTTCATAAGACACAGATCGCCCTACTAACGTGGGATAGTCTGTGTCTTAAACTTAAAAATTTGTTCTTTAACATTGATTATGATATGTCTATGAAATCTTAATTTAGAAAAAGATAGCTAAGGAAAAATGCGTATTGTTTTTATGGGAACACCAAGCTTTGCAACGGCCGCGCTTCAACATATTTTAGAGGCCAACTTTAATGTAGTCGCCGTATATACTCAACCTCCAAAACCTGCTGGTCGAGGATATGAAATAACGCAATCCCCTACCCATGAACTTGCACTACGTTATAACATCCCTGTCTTTTATCCCAAAACACTAAGGACTCCGGAAGCTCAAGCTGAATTTCAAAAACTAAATCCTGATATTTGCGTAGTAGCTGCTTATGGATTTATTTTACCTCAAGCCATCTTAGATATCCCTGCTCTTGGGTGCATTAACATTCATGGATCATTGTTACCTCGTTGGCGTGGGGCTGCCCCCATTCAACATTCCATTCTAGCTGGCGACAAGGAAACCGGCATTACTTTAATGCAAATGGATCTTGGCATGGATACAGGAAAGATGCTATTTAAACGTTCAGTCCCTATTACCGAAATTACAACTGCTCAGATGTTATTTGATCAATTGGCTATATTAGGAGGGGAAATGATCGTAGAATATTTACGCAACCCTAAACACTTCTCACCCACTCCCCAGCCTGCAGATGGCGTTACTATGGCCCCTAAAATTGAGAAATCAATGGCGCAAATAGATTGGAATAAACGCGCCGAAGACATAGAGCGTCAATTGCGTGCATTTACCCCATGGCCTGGGGCATTTACTATTTATAACGATACTATTCTTAAAATTGGAAAGTTAGAAATTATTGATGCTATCCATAATGCTTGCCCTGGAACTCTTTTAAATGAATCACTTCACATAGCCTGCGGGGAAGGAACCGTTATAGCCATAACACTTTTACAACGCCCCGGAGGAAGAATGCTTTCCTCTTCCGAGTTCTTAAAAGGTTTTTTGATGACCTCTGGTGAATCTTTAACTATACCGAAAGCGGAATAACCTCAGTAAGAATCCACGTTGGATTATTACTCTCTAAATTGCGCGAAAATGTCCAGTCCTCTAGTCTTTCTAAAACAATCTCTTTAGCTTGAATGAACGATTTAAACTGAACCGTAATTAAGGCGGTTACATTATGAAATTCAGCACCTACAATTGTCGTTTCATTAATTTTAAGCCGGAATCGTTCAACTTTTTCTAATTGGCTTAAAAACTGTTGGGCTTTTGGATCAACATAATCTTGAACCTTGTTTAAATCATGTTGCAAAGCATGGGTCAGTATAAGTTCATAAGCACCTTCTGCTCCTTCTAAAAAATCCCTAAAGTCAAAGGTGGGATCTTTTAGCAAAATACCTGAAAATGTGGGTTTTAAAAATAAAGGTACATTATACTTACGCAACAATTGATCTAATCTATCAGGAGTTCTTACCTGTTCGGTCGGAGATTTTTTTGGAGTCAAAGACACATTTTGAGGTATAGGGCCATCATCTCGCCCAAGTACTGTATATAGCCTATATCCCAATAAAAGCGCAACAATTGCAAAAACTATAATATCCATACTCACCTCTTTGGTGGTGGGCCTGGCAGGAATCGAACCCGCGACATCACCGTTATGAGCGGCGTGTTCTAACCATCTGAACTACAGGCCCACACATAAATTACGTTTTTTTTAGAAAAAGTCAAGAATACACATTAATTTTTTTAATAATTGTTTTGTCTAACCTCGCTTAAAAACAGAAACTAAAACTCCACCAGACAAAAGAGCTAACGTAACTCCAAGAGAGATACTCGCTGGAAATTTCTCTACACCTAAGAGATCTGCCACAAAAACTTTTCCGCCTATAAATATTAAAATAAGCGCTAGAGCGGGTTTAAGGTATTTAAACCTATGAATAATTGCAGCCAAAGCAAAGTATAAAGCACGCAATCCTAAAATTGCAAAAATATTGCTTGTATATACAATAAAAGGGTCTTGAGTAATTGCAAAAATGGCTGGAACGCTGTCTATGGCAAAGGCAATATCAATAATTTCAATTAGAATTAAAGCTATCATTAAAGGGGTTAACCACCAAACCATTTTTTTTGATTTAGGGTGAGGCAATTGAACAAGAAAATTTTGACCATGTAGTTCAGGTGTAACCCTAAAAAAACGTTTAACAAATTTTAATATTAAATTATTTTTAATATCGACAGCAGGCTCAGATATTGTAAGCATTTTGACTCCAGTTACTATAAGAAAAAGGGCAAATACGTATAATATCCACTCAAACTGACCTATTAATGTAGCACCCAATCCGATCATAAGGGCTCGTAAAAATACAACTCCAAGCACCCCCCAAAAAAGCACACGATGTTGATATAGTCGAGGAATATGAAAAAAAGAAAATATTAATGAAATAATAAAAATATTATCAATCGAAAGGCTTTTTTCAATAATAAACCCCGTAAAATACTCTTTTCCAGCATTAGATCCAAGGTAATACCACACCCACCCACCAAATAGGCAGCTTAATATAATATAAAATGCGCTTAAGCCTAGACTTTCCTTAATGCTAATTTCATGGGGACGTCGTTGCAAAACTCCTAAGTCAAACATCAGCAAAAACATCACTATTATTAAGAAAGTTCCCCACATCCATATGGGCTTGCCTAAAAAAATACTATATATAAAATCCATAATGCTCCTTTTAATACAGAATACTATTTGAAAGTTGCTTATAGATTAATTTCTTAAAATAATTTTTGCCCATTAGGCACATTTGGATTAACAGTAACCAAACAAATATTGTGGTCTATATCGGCAAAGCCCACTAACAAAAATTGAGACATGAATCCTGCTATGTTTTTTTCGCCTAAGTTTACACAGCCCACTACAGAACGCCCGACCAAAGTTTCAGGCATATAATGATGCGTAATTTGAGCGGAAGTTTGCTTAACTCCCAGATCTTGTCCAAAATCCACCCATACCTTATATGCGGGCTTTTTCGCTTTAGGAAACAATTCAACTTTGACTATAGTTCCCGAACGCAAATCAACTTTTTCAAAATCATCGTAAGTAATCATATTAATATCCTCTTTTACAGATTGTTAACGCGTCTATGATAGATTCAAGATGGAGGAAAGACATCAGCTGAGAGTGGCTGATGCATAAAGAAACTCCACGACACAGGATTCACAACGTATAAGATGAGTCTGAGTGTAGATGAAGAAATCCTGACTGCAAAGTCTTAAAGATGAAGTCATCACTTTTTAAGAAGGTGTTAACCTTTGAAAGAAGACGGAGAAGCTTTATGTTGAGGTGGAGGAGGGGTGGGCCTGGGGTTGTTCCCGGGGGTCGAGGTGGGCCCCTCACGGGGCGCGATCTATGTCTAAATGGTAGACCTCTCAAAAATTATATATCAATCATTTCATCTGTATGCTATGGTTAGTCCATGAAAAAGCTACTTATTACATGTCCATATCTTTTTATTTCAGTCACTAATGTGGCCTGTGCGGCCATATAATCCCTCCCTCCCCTAATTGTTAGAATGAAAATTAAATTACTACCTGGAGAAGTAAATGAAACAATATAAATTAATGTTTGTGTATGGGTTCGCAATTTTTGCGATGTTTTTTGGATCTGGCAACTTAGTGTTTCCGTTACAGATTGGACACTTGGCCGGCAGTAATTGGGGCGTTGCTTTTGGAGGATTATTTTTAACAGGTATTGTTTTACCTTTTTTAGGGTTATTTGTAATTAAGTTGCACAAGGGTAACTATTTATCATTCTTTGGAGAAGCTGGAACCTTAGCCGCCACTATCCTTCCATTATTTATGTTATCTTTATTAGGTGCTTTTGGAGTTGTTCCACGTTGTATTACAGTTGCTCACGGTGGCATGAATTACTTATTAAATGATTTGTCATTACCTATATTCAGCCTTATATTTTGCGTTTTAACTTACATAATGTGTTTGAAAGACCATATTATGGTTAATCTTCTTGGAAAGTGGATGAGCCCCCTTCTGTTGATGGCACTTTCAATTTTAATTATTGTAGGGATTATTTATGCCCCGCATACAGAGATAAATATAGATTATAATACAGCCTTTCTAAGTGGATTTTTAACGGGCTATCAAACCATGGATTTATTTGCAGCATTTTTCTTCTCTGCATTAATTTTCTCTCAAATTCAAGCCATCTTGCCAAAAACAAATGATCATCGCACTATAATTAAAGCCGCTCTTAAACCAAGCATTGTCGGCGCCACAATGCTTGCAATCGTGTACTTAGGTTTTGTATTCTTGGGGGCTCATTATGGACATATGATCCTTAACGTAACGCCAGAATTAATGTTACCTACAATTGCAACACATACATTAGGGGCTTCTGCAGCATTGATTATTGCCGTTGCAATTCTTTTTTCATGCTTAACTACGGCAGTCGCCTTAAATAATATTTATGCTCGATATATCGTGGATACACTAAAGCTAAAAACTAACTATTTTCCTTGGGTATTATTGGGCACCACCTCTATTTCTTTTTTGATATCATTACTAGATTTTAAGGGAATTGCTGGATTCTTAGCCCCCATTTTAGAAATTTCTTATCCAGGTTTAATTGCATTAACTATAATGAGCATTTTCATACGAGATCACAAACAAATAAAAATTTTTGCATTTTATACCATTACCTTTGCGATGGTTATTTGGCGATATATACTGGGATAAGAATGGAATATTTAAAGCTTTTGCAACTATTACATGATTCCGAGATAGTATTCGCATTACACGAACACCCTCCACTATTTACCGTTGAAGAAGCGTTTGAATTTAATCGCGCTATTGAAGGCGGCCATAGCAAAAATTTATTTTTAAAAGATAAAAAAAATCAATTTTTCTTAGTCTCTGTTTTAGAACACAAACGCGTGGACTTAAAACAACTCTCTAAAACATGTGGTCAGGGTGGTCTATCCTTTGCAAAAGCAGAAGATCTTAAAGCTATATTGAATCTGATGCCCGGTTCTGTAACGCCTTATGGTTTAATGCATGACGTAGGGTGCCAAGTTATGTTTTTATTAGATCAAGATTTAATTTCCCATCCAAAAGTTAATTTTCATCCCTTACGAAATGATATGACGGTGTCTGTTGATTCTCTCGATTTTTTGAAATTTTGCACTATAGTTCAACATACACCGTCAATAATCAATATACCTGTATTATAGAACTCCATCTACAACAATACTTAAAGAGTTTCTAATAGACGTTGCCATTTCTTTTTTCCAGTCAATGACCATGCCTCCTTCGTCCAAACCATCAATTTTACCATTGCCAAGCTCTAATCTAATAATACGATCTGATTCGCGAACCAAAGCAACCGCCAGAGATTTACGAGCCCTATCCATTTTCGTCTGAGCGAATGCCCCTGCCGCTGCTAGCAATCCATCTTTTGTGGCTCCATGCGTAAGAATCAGCCCAGAAACATCAATAGCAAACCTACCTACTCGTTCTAATAATGAAGCATCCAAAGGAGTTGTAGCTCTTAATTCTTCTTCACTTATTTCCACCCCCAATAGGCTAGCAATTTCTTGTGAATATGATATTTTTTTACCATAAGCAATTCCATCTAATCTACCATCCGCCAAATCATCTAATGCCAATGCCAAAAAACGAGTTAATAATTGGCCTGCCAATTTATTTAACAAGTCTCTCTGAACAGCGTCAAACGTGGTACTGCAACATGCAAAACACCCTGTTGACCCCACTGTTTCAACTTCCTCTGGTAATCCAAATTTCCCTGCATACCCTAAAATGTGAGCTTTGATTCTATCTAGATCAGTAGCACTTGCTGCTGGACGCGATGCTGGGGCCGCGGAATTAACTACAACCGCCACCTCACCTAGTGCGACTCCACCGGCAGCTGCTGAATCTGCAACTCCCTCTGCCGCAGATAGAGTTGACATATTAAATGTTAATAGCGTCGTTAATAAGAGTAGTGATTTTTTCATAAAGAACTCCTTCAGATATATAAAGTTTGAATTAAAAATGATAGATCGATCTTCTAAAACGAAGTATCGCTCTAAAACCCTAACAAAGTATTAATCTGTATTTTTTTATGGATTTTTACGCGATCAACAGGTAAAGTTTTCTTCATGATTACATATTTGGTGAATTTTTTAAGATTGTCTCCTCGGAAAATATCCTATATTTTATTGATATTTTCTGTGTTTCTAATTGGGTGTGAAGAACCTGACATTGAAGATCGCGTTGATTTTTGCCGAGGACGAAACGATGCCTATTTTGTCGGTGGCACATGGGCTCCTTACAGCATTTATGGAAAAACCTATACGCCTCAAAAATGTTATTATTATGATCAAATTGGAACGGCTTCATGGTATGGTACTGATTTTCACGGCAAAAAAACAGCCTCTGGGCAGATCTATAACCAACATAAATTAACTGCAGCACATCGCACATTACCTATTCCGTCTTTAATCAAAGTAACTAATCTAAAAAACAAAAAGAGTGTGATTGTTCTAGTAACTGACCGCGGCCCTTATGTACCAGGAAAATCAACGCGTATTCTGGACTTATCTAAAGGAGCTTTTCTAAAGATTGCAGACACACGAGAAGGCATTATTCAAGTTCGAGTTCAAGTTTTAGAACAAGAAACACTGCAAATCATTAACAAGATGCAAAACAATACATCTATAAAACGCTAAATCTTTATATTATGTTAATCTTCGTCTGGTATGTTGAAGATGGTAGGAAAGAAAAATCAGATGTCGTTGAAGGTCCTAAGGATTGAAGATGAACAGTTCTGATACACCAGAAGGATTCAGTGTAAGATGATACCGTATACAGTATGATCTTAGACTAGTTTGACAAGGGGTGAAACCCTAAAGATGACGTGTAGGCTTTTAAAAACAGAGTTTTTAGAACTACCGATTCTATGGTGTAGTGGTGGCGGTGGGGTGGGTGCCGATCTGATGCCGGTTCGTGGGTGGGCCCCACGTTAGTGGGGCGAAATATGTCTGAGGTTCAATAAATATCTTTATACATTTCACTTTATGCACGTTGCACTGTTCTAAGATTTTTTCTTAGACTTTTTTGCTTTTATACCACCTTTTCTTTGCACTTTGCCCTTCTTTTTACTTTTTGGTTTATTAACTTTTTGAAGCGGAGTTACAGGTTCTGCCTTTGCTGGAAGCTCATTTAATTTTTCATCAACCTTTTTATTATCTTCTGCTGTATTTTCAATCAATTTTATGGGAACACTTTTCAATTCAGAAGCAGGAGCAGAGGCTTTAGTAGACTCTGGCAAAACTTTAACTTCTTTTTCTGGTATGTCTTTACTTTTGCATCCCATACCTTCAACAAAACTAAGGCTTAAAAATAAAGCAACAGAGGTCATTAATAATTTCATGATAATCCTTTTTATTTTTAGTATACGACTACCCTGCTTTGATTGCAAAGTAGAAAACAAATGAATGATTAATAAATATTGGATATACTATTAGAAATAGCAACCATTATTACCAGATGAGTAGTAAAGAGACATGGAAATACCCAAAGATTTGAATGCAGCAGATAATACAGCACATCTATTAGTTCAAACTTTAAAAGAGAATTTACTCACAAATACTCAATCACTTCCGTGTATGTTTGACCGCATATACACGGCGGGTTGTTATGCTAACTTAGCCTATGCCTTTAGTCAATTACACCCAGACAGCATAGACTCTATAAAGAACAAGGATACCTATAATCTTATTCATATATATCAAGATGCCGTGATAGATGTATATGATGATGCAACCAACCCTACTGTAGGGGCAGTTATCCTTCCTTTAGAAAAAGAAGTTATTATTGCGTTTCATGGAACCAATTTCTCTCGTAAAGATGATCACATTACAAATTTTGAATCTAAATTGGTAAAATCACCTTATGCACCTGGGCTATATCATTCCGGTTTTTTGCGTTTATTTAATGGGATAATTCCTCAAATTATAAAAACATTACATCAGCAATACAATAATTTAGACTCAGATCCTCCAAAAGTTCAAATTTATGGCCACAGCATGGGCGCTGGACTTGCTCAAATATTAACTCAATATATGCAATACCATTATAATGGGCTTGATATAGAAACCATCGTATTTGGCTCACCTAAGGTAATGTGTCCTATTGCAGCGGATGCCTATAACATAAAAAATCACAATAAAACCATGCGTGTAGAAAACCCTTTAGATTTAGCAATTTATATGCCAACTCAGTTTATGGGATATGGAGTTGTTAATAGCGCTATTCTTATTCCCAACACTTATACCGATATGATGCGTAATCATTGCATCGAAGGTTATTTGGAGTCTATTACAATGTTACGCCAACAATTCCGCGATCAAGGAATTATCTCAGTTTCTTTTCCTGATTATATTGCAGCAACGGCTAGATTTAATCCTATTCATCCATGGATGCCACATACATCACATCGATCAAAAATTTCACCATTATCAGAATTTATCCAACTAATTGGCCAGGGCCTTAGTCAAGGAATTCAAGCAATTATTAAAGCTTTGCCGTTTAAATAAGTGCCGGACAATTCTGCGGTTTTCTGTTGATTTTTCAAACTTTCTAACCTAGGCTTATTATATAATACCTAAAATAATAATAATAATCATACGGAGGTATAGAATGTCCTGTAAAGCTAAGATCCTATCTACCTTATTACTGTCTACTATTAACCTATTCCCTATTAACGGCGCTGCTGATGAATCAACACCCCCTCCTCCATCTCAAGCTTCATCACCTATAGCGCGGTAACCCCTACAAAGATTGCAATCGAAGATGGGGTTTTTGAAAGATCGCCTATTCGCAGAGGAAAACGCACCTATAGCTCAATTGTTTTAAATAGATGTACAATAAAAGAATTAGATCCCTCGTGTTTTATGGAGGATCCTAATTTAAGTACAATCAGCTTTCAAGGCAGCACGGTAAACTTTTCTACATTTAGTCATGGGTCGTTCGGTAAAGGATGCCCTGCTCTTAGAGATATTGAATTGACCGACACCTTGGGAGTTGACTTAAAGTCATTTGTTGAAGACTTAGCGGATAGTGCCTTATTAGATTTAATTTTATCAGGAACCTGCAAATTAAAAATCAATAGAGCTCCAGGCGATACAGGGCCAGAAATATCACCAACTTATTCAGATTCTGAAGTACAAACAATGATCAGAGCCTTTAGAGAAGTAAAACCAACAAGCCCAAGCGTTATTTGGTGGTTAATCGGTAAAGCTACGCTAGGTGCAGTTGCACCACAATAGTTTAACGAACAAGACACCCTCTTTTATGGATGGTGTCTTGTTCGTTAAATACTTAAAGTACTAAGGTAATTTAGCTCTTCATCATTTAATAATGCATCATCAATCAGGTCTTTTTCATAAGGCACCTGGGTTAAAGTTTCAAAACATAAATATCCTTCATATTTACTTTCTTGAACCACCATCATATTTTCAATACGAATGCCAAACTCACTCGTTTTGTAATACCCGGGCTCATTCGACACCACCATGCCAACCTGCAATGGAGTGGCATTCATACGCGGAGAAATCCCCTGCGGCCCTTCATGAACACTTAAATATGATCCAACCCCATGACCCGTCCCATGTTCATAGTTTAATCCCCGTTGCCACAAATCATACCTAGCTAAAACATCTAGTTGATGCCCAGTGGTACCTTTAAGAAAAATTGCAGAAGTTAACCTTAAATGCCCTTTTAACACGCGGGTATACATCTCCCTTTGTTCAATAGTGGGTGTTCCAATTGCAAATACACGTGTAACATCCGTGGTTCCCTCTAAATACTGTCCTCCAGAATCTACAAGATACAAGCCCTGCTTTTGAAATTTTTGATTACTAGCTGAAGTTGCCCGATAATGTACAATTGCTCCATTCGCACCAAATGCTGAAATTGTAGGAAAACTTGGCCCTTTATATGAGGGACATTCGCGTCGAAAGGCCTCTAACCTGTCTGCTGCGGTGAGTTCATCTACAGTTGCAGGATCTTGCTCTAGCAACCAACTTCGAAACTTACAAAGCGCCTCCCCATCCCACTGATGAGCTTTTCGCATCCCTTCAATTTCTATGGGATTTTTAATTGCTTTCATTAATGTGATAGGTGATGCTTTAACAACTCCTTTAGTTCCCACTAACTGCCGATGGTACGCAGATACCGCAGAATCTATTTGCACACATGCACTAGTAAGTAACTCTTCCAGGCGATTCATTGCGTGAATGCTTACTCTATCGCCTAAGTACATTCTTATGTCCTGAGAAACAACTTCAGAATGACTAACAAATAAATCAACCTTACCACTTTTCCAAATTAATGCTCTACATAACGCAATAGGAGTATATGCTAAGTCTTGTCCCCTTAAATTTAACACCCACGCCACATCATGCGGATCTTGCACATATAACGCGTCAACTTCATCAGACAATGTGGCGATAATTCTTTCTAATTTTGATTCATAATTTTCCCCTGCATAATTCAATGGATGGGAAATAAGCTTGGACATTGGAAAACTAGGACGATCATCCCACAGCTGATCCACGGGATGTGGATCAATATGCTGAATCTTTGATGGAATCTCTTGTAACTTTGTTAAAAACCCTTGCGTATGTAATCGCAAATTTAACCCAATAACGTCTGTTGGTTTTAAAGAGCTGCTTAACCACTCCCAAAAATCCTTTAAATCATGGATCTCAAGACCTATTGCCTCTTTCTTAGCTTGCAACGTATATCGACCGTCTACAAAAAGATGCCCATTACCATGCCCAATAACTGCTATGCCCGCTGACCCTGAAAAACTGGTTGCCCAGCATAATCTTTCATTGTGCAATGGGACATATTCCCCCAAGAATTCATCTTCCCGTGGAACTAATAACCAATTAAGGTTAGATTCATTCAAGTATAAATATAAGCTTTCAAGTACAGACAAAAAATTCTCTCAATTTATTAGTTTACGGAATAATAATAAATCCATCTGTAATATTTTTTTGGATTTAAAAGAGTCATCGCCTCTGTATTCCTGTAAAAAACAACAAGTCATCAAAATGATTTATTGCCTTAATGTATCTTTCTTTATCGATGATAAAGATTTTAAGAACCTTATCTTAGTTTAAGCCGCATTAATTGTCACTTGATAATTAGTAGGCGCTTCTCCCAATATGGCAGTCCACCCCAATCGATTCTCCCGTGAAGGGGTATCAAATCCTAAGGCTACTAAATTTTCTTTTTCTTTTAAGGACATCTTTAGTTGAAAAGTTAATTCTAATGGTGAATAGAACTTAATCATATCACACATTTCAACATATGCAGGGCCCGTTGGAATAAATTGATGAAATTGTTCTGCAGTTAACGGCCCAACATGCACAATAAAATGATGACCAGACTGCCAAAAACGCTTACCCAAAAAGGTGGTGCGCCCCAATTTATGATTGCGCCCTCGACGTTTCCCAATAAAACTACGCTGACGACGATTAATATCAGTCCAAGCCCCTACAAACTGTTCAATATATATAGGCACCTGAAAATAGTCTGACAATATTTGCTCTAATCCTGCTGCAGAACGAGGACGTTGCCAGACAATGCCAGCATATTGAGCTAAATTTTTTGTTGAAAGACTTAGGTATTTATCTTGATTAGGATCAATTCCACCAATAGCACATAACATATGTCCTGTTGTGGTTTGAATACTGCTTTTTGGAGATAATACAAATGAATATTTTTGAGCAACACAATAATATACACTTAACAAACGATGATTAAAAATATCTATAAATTCTTTTAGTGCAAAATCCCCTTCACGTATACGCTCAACAACCTTTTCTGATAATGGATTAGGCAATGCCCCATGAGGACCCGCTATATTCCAAAAATTTACCTCCATCACAGGTTTATTGTCAGTCACATAAACCCTATAAATATCACTGCTGGGTAGGCTATAGGTATATCGCCCTGAAAATGATATTGGATCCTCAGAAGGATTTAGTGTTGTGCCTATTACTTCACCATTAGGTAATAATTTTTGAAACAGTCTTACTGCTTGTAGAAAACTGAAGTCATAAGGATCTTTAAATAACCTTTGAACTACAGAAGTTGCTGACGACCGCTTAGTGGTATCCATTCTTTCCATACTTCACCTGTATGTTTCCATTTTAATTTCAATTCAACAAACGAATTAATTGAGGTATACAATGCCAGAAACTGTCGCAAAACAGCACTAAAAATTATTGGGCTATGCCCTTCAAAATTCCGCTGATCTAAGGTCATAACGACTTCTACTCCTTGTACGAAACCACGCCAAGCATCCGTAGTTAAACGTCGAGTTACCAGATGTTGTTCCACCTCAGTAATGCCATCAATTAAGATGTGATCTTCTTCGTTAGCATATAACCTTAGTATTTTTTTCAATCCATCTGCTCCTAATGAGGTTAAAGATAGATGATTTAAATTTAAATGGGCAATAAGATTCCAATAAGCTTCATCTGTCTGTACAACCATTTTAGGTTGCGTCGCATGCATAATAATTTGAATACTTTTAGCTGGAATATCTGTTACAGATGTTAATTGACTGCCTACAGGTATATCTGCAGCCATTTGTCTATTCGTAGATAATGTCTCTGCATACACCGTAGCATTTGTTAAGACTTTAGGATCAAAGTTCTGATCAACAAAGGACAAATACACATCAAATCCTCCAAATCTTGAAGGCTCTCTCTCCATATGCCAAGACCTTTGCTCTATTTGCTTATTCCCCCATCTTTTACTTGCAAAATAAGGTGGAATACTTTCTCCTTCACCTGTTTGATCATCGATCACAACTACATTTTTAATACTGTGAATTTCGGTGGTGGATTCTCGCCTTACATCCGGTGTAAGTTTATATTTTATTGCTGTATGATCCAGCTTTAAAGGTTCGGTTGTCTTCTCAAACAAATTTATAATGGGCACCACCCCAAGGCATATATTCTTAGATTTCACCTCACGAATTGTATCATTTGATAGCGGAAGAATAATCTCACAGGATTGACCTACTCTACTAAAATCAATATCCCATAAACTAAGGTAATGAAACTTCTTCGGAAACGCAAAATAATCCATTAAAACGCCATATGCTGGATGAGAGTTTCCCGGCATAGTTAACAATTGCTGCGAAACATCCAATCCAACAGTGTTAAACCGCCCAGAAGATGATAATTTTGCCTTTTCTTCATCATCTGTAATCATATAAATTTTAGATGCTTTCGCCATAACGGCATCATAAATCTTATGGGTAAATGAGCGTTCGCCGCTTAGGAAGAAATCAAGGTGTTTAATTTTCAACTTATTAAATGGAACCCCATGACTACGCAGCCGTATCCCCAATCCTTTCGACGTAGGTTGTCCAAATACGGGAATACCAACCTCTTCTAAATCAACAATTCGAACCTCTTCCACAGTAATTGGCCACAACTTCACATCGTAACACGTTTTAAAAAAACATGTGTTTCCCTCGATATCATTAAGCAACAACTCAGTTTCACGCGGCACAAAGAATCCTTCTGGTGAATTTATTTTTGAGATGTCGGCTTCGAACTTTGCAACTGAAATTGATGGAACAGGTGTTACCAAGTGAGGATATAAACTTCCCAAGATTTGCTGGGTATACTCAGGAAACTTACGCTGAATATCGCGTTGCATCCGCGCAGTTAAAAAAGCAACGGATTCGATTAATCGTTCAATATGAGGATCCGTTGATACGTCTGGTCCCAACTCTAAATATCCGGCTATTTTGGGATAACGCTCTGCAAACTCACTTCCTTTGTTACGCAAATAAGCAAGTTCCTGATGAAAATATTTTAATAACTCATCAACTTTATCCACGGTAATCATACTTATAACCCTTGTAATACCGCTGTTAGTATGAGGCTCCAAATATTAATAAATGGTTAATGTTTTAGTTAATCTTTCTGAATAAAATAAAACGTTAAGAAAGAAATTTTAACCTATAGGTTTGATTCCATGGCGATAACAAATTATTTATAAGTCAAATATGGCCATATTAGACCCCTAACTCCTTCTTGAAATGACTCAGCTGTCGGATAAAACGCTTTAAACGATGTAATATCTATATGATGCATCGCAAGTCCCTCTGCGATTTGACTAATTTCCTCACTCACATCATCACCAGCTCTTCTCTTGTCATATAATGTACTTAACCGATAATAAACATAACGATAGTACAGCTCTATATAGCCCGTAGAAACAAAAGAATATAGCTGAAATGCAAGCTCTTTGGCCATTCGTTCTACGTCTTCTACAAAGGGCGGAAAATTATCTATAAATACCCCAAAATCAAAATGATTATCCGTTATAAAATTCCGTAACAAATGACCCTTTGCAGTCATGATATCCCCCTTCATCTCACAAGACAGAATCCCATCAAATAAGCTTTCTTCTAGGTCAATCTCTTGTAGTTTTTTTCTAATAGTATCTGCAAAGTTATACGTCATTATAACAACCCTATGGCCTTCAGCCTTAATCTCTCTAATCAGATCTTCTAAATTGGGATATAACCGTACTGTGCACACTGCCTCCAACCCTTCATCATACTTGTTAGTAAATAATACGTCATCCGCATCTAAGAAAAAAACACCTCGACCTTCTCTTGTTGCATGCTCTCTTATTGCACTAACATCATGGACTTCTTTTCTAATGCAAGATGAAGACTCTCTATCACCTGCTAATGCTGCGGCATCCAAAACAGCATCACTACAGCTGATAGAAAATAATAGAAATAAATATAAAAAATGGCTTAATATTTTCACAGCAATCTCTCCTAATAATACTGAAGTATCATTTAAGATGTATCGTGAAAATGAGGTGGAATCAAGAGAAATAAAACGATCTTAGATAGAAATTAGTTCATTACGATATGTTTTATAACTGACAAAAAAAGAACACATATAAATACCCCCAATAACAGGTAAAGTAAACCAAGGTCGTATCATCATGCCAATAACAAACAACCCAATTAAGCCGAATAATAAAATAATCTGGTTAGGTTGAATATTCATGCTTTTAAAAGCAAATGTTGGAATTTTACTAACCATCAAAACTCCGACTCCAATAGCAAACACTGCATATACTAAATTAGGAATATTATATCCTGTATCTACTTGTATCATCACAGGAAGCAACATCAACAACCCCGCAGCCGGCATGGGAACCCCTGTAAAATATTTTTTATGTAAAGTTATTAATCGAGGATTCTCTTCTGCATCCATACTCATAGTATTAAAGCGTGCAAGCCTTAATCCTGCGCATATACAAAAAAACAAGACAACTCCCCAGCCTAATCTGCCTAAATCATGTAAGGAGTGAAAATATACTACTAATGCTGGTGAAACGCCAAAAGTAACAAAATCTGACAATGAGTCTAACTCAGCTCCGAACCGCGAAGAAGCATTAAAAAATCTAGCCAACCGGCCGTCCATACCATCAAATACAGTTGCAAGAACAACGAACCACAACGCTTTTTCCCAATCATGATGTAATGCATGATATACAGCAGTTAATCCCACACACAACCCCAATAAAGTCGTCATATTTGGAATAAATCGTGTGATTGGATATCCCTTTAGGGGAATCTTCATCAGACGTGTCTTAAGTTTAGCGGATCTGCCCTTCACGTGCGTCGCCTTTCGCTGTAAAGTCAGCTAAAATTGTTTCTCCAGCTACCATTTTTTGTCCTTTAACAACTAATGGCGCAACGCCTTTAGGCAAATATACGTCCATTCGACTTCCAAAACGAATCAATCCAAATCGTTGTCCTGTCTGCATTTGGTCCCCTTCTTTTACAAAGCTGACGATTCTACGGGCAACCAACCCTGCAATTTGCACAAATCCTACTTCTTTTCCATTAGGAGTAACAATTTTAAATGCTTGCCGTTCATTAAGTTCGCTGGCCTTATCTAAACTTGCATTTAAGAAAGTACCAGGATAATACCAAATCTTTTTAATCGTACCGGCACATGGAACACGGTTAATATGAACATCAAATACGCTTAAGAAAATTGAAATGCGTGTACATGATTTTTCTTTCATCTCCAATTCTTCTGGAACACTAACCACTTCAATAGCTGTCACAACTCCATCTGCCGGGCTAATAACCCAATTATCTCCAACAGGAGTAATGCGTTCTGGATCTCTAAAAAAAGCATAACACCATACTGTAAGTATAGCGCCCACAAATCCAAGAAATGTTGACATTAAGGCCAATATAAATGTAACACCCGCAAAAATTGCCACAAATGGCCACCCTTCCCGGTGAATTGGCACTAAAAATCGATCAAACATACTTTACCCCCTTTAAACTATCAACTATTTTAAACATTCTCGTCATTCATGGCCCAAACGACCTCATAACACTATTAATAGTATTCGAAAACACTATTAGACCCTAACTTTTGCCCAAAAGCATATCAAATGCCGTATTATACACCCAGTTCACGAATCGGCGCAAAGCTTTTTCGATGGTGGTTTGTAGCACCATGTTGCTTTAACGCACGTTGATGATCAGCTGTTCCGTATCCTGCATTTCTTTCCCATCCATATTCAGGATAAGTTTTTGCTAACTCTGCCATTAAATCATCCCTGTATACCTTTGCCAAAATGGATGCCGCCGCAATAGATAAACTTATTGAATCTCCCTTAATTACCGGACAACACCAATCTTCTAATACCGGCTTACGATTTCCATCCACAAGGACTATTTCCTGATTCACTCGTAAAACTTCAATACACTCTCTCATACCTTCCATTGTTGCTTCCAAGATATTTAAACGATCAATCGTCATGACATCAATAACAGCAATATGAAACGTTAAAAACGTATCGCAACTTATCATTTTTTTAAACAAATCACGGCGTCTTATGGCAGAAACTTTTTTTGAATCATTCAACTGCCATACCCAGTTTGGCAAATCTTCGTAAGTTTTAAACATTACACCCGCAGTTACAACCGGCCCAGCCCAAGGCCCTCTACCTGCCTCATCAATACCAATAACAGGTCGGGTAAAGGATTTTTCTAAATCAAAAGTTGCCAAGTTCACTCTCCGCTCTCACCCTTAGATTTAATAAATCACGCCAAAACAGTTTCTTCTGCCCTGGTGAGCGCAGTAAAAATGCAGGGTGGAATATGGGCATGGTTTCCACAGTAAAGCCATTATGACTTGTGGTATATGACATCCACTTACCTCGTAAAGTGACAATTCCCTCTTTTGGGTTATGTAATGTTTTCAACGCCGTCCCCCCCAGCATCACTAAAAACTTAGGTTGCACCAATTCAATATGCCTTTCTAAAAACGGCATACAAATATAGTTCTCTTCCGGCGTAGGTTGACGATTTCCAGGAGGTCTCCACGCAATCGTATTGGTAATATAAATGTTTGTCTTCCGGCTAAACCCTGCCCACTCTAAGAATTTATCTAATAATTGACCACTTTGTCCAACAAACGGTTTACCTAAACGATCCTCATCTGCTCCAGGGGCTTCTCCGACAAACATTATCTTACTCGTGGAAATTCCGTCAGAAAAAACTGTGTGAATGGCTGTTGCTTTTAAAGAACACCCTTCAAATGACAGCAAGGCTTGATACAATTCTTCTAACGTGTTCGCATTATAAGCTAATTCTTCAGCCTTACGACGAGCTTCTGTTTTAGATACTTTTTCTAACAAACGGATATCTTGCAACTGCTCCAAAGACGCAGATACATTCGCCGGCTGCACAGCTTTAACTTGCTGCAACCGATTAACCGGAGCAGCGTCCAGCACATCTAATTCGCCAGAATTAGATAGGAATTGCAACGTTTCTAATAAAGATTTAAGATCAGAGTTTACTTTCATGGCTTTATTAATAGGCCAAACTTTCGCCTCCGTCAATAGGAAGGTTTACTCCATTTACATGCTATACCAGAGATCACTTAATAAGGAATAGACAACCTTTGCCACATCTATAGGTTATCCATGCTTTGTTAGTGGGATCTTCTCTAAAGATAATTTTATTTCATCTTCACAGCAGCTCTCATTTTCTGCAGCTTTTTTTGAATCCTGGATTTATTAAATTCTGTTAAAATAAGCACAGGTACAATTGCGTTTACTCTAACTCTCCTGTTGCCACAAAATGAGCACTGTTTTAGCCAAAATTGGCGGCAACAACAGGAATAAAGATACTAAAACACTTCTGATTACTAAAATGCCATTATTTAATCTGTAGATAGCATGTATGCCATAATATTTTGAATCAATCTATCTGCAATACATTTATTGATCCCGCTTCCTGCGTTCTTACAAATCTCTCGGGCATTATTTAAATTTTCCGGATTACGTTGAATTGCCGTAAACGTTGATTGTTCAGTTGAAACCATGCTAGGACCTGCTAAGGTGATATCTGTAATTGTAGGTTGGCCATTTTCCTCACCAACATACCACTCAATTTTTGTAGGAGCCCCCCCAGAATTTCGTAATTCTGATATTACAACAGTCTGAGGTTGAAGTTGACTTGAATCTACACCAATTGAAAACATCTTAACAGATGAAGCAGCGCTCATAACAACAATATTTTGCCCACCATAATTACTAAACTTTTTAGAATAACGATTTAATAACATTTGGCGAAATGCTTTCACATATTCAGCTTTCTGTTTTACATCCATATATCCCCATAGCTTCTCACCAATGACTCGCTTTGCAATGCCATCCAAATCAAACTTAGTCTCCATCACCTCTTTAAATTTTGCTACTTGCTCATCATATGGTTTATCTTTCCAGTACAAAATCCCTTCAGAGATTAGTTTTTCAATGAAAATTTTGGCCTGATCTGTTTGTATCACCGCATTTACTGGCGTTAAAAATCCAACTATTGTTAAGATACTAAAAATTATATTCTTCATTCGTGCTCCTTTAACTCTGCATCCCGTTTTTGTTCTACAATACTTTTAATCGTTATATAAGGATCATATGATTCTTTACGTAAACTTTCAAGCTGTCCTAAATACAATGATCGTGTGTGAACATACCCAAAGGCCGTCACAGAGTAATTAGTCCAAGCATAGTCATTATAATTCGCCACAATACTTACAGGATCAGCAACAAAGCCTACCACACTGCCCATTATATCCCTCAAATATGTTGGTCCTAAAATTGGCAACGTTATCATAGGTCCTGCGTTAGCTCCCCATTGATGTAAGGTAATTCCAAAATCATTAGATTTTGCATACACCTCAAAATACCCAGCTCCATTAATCAATCCCAACCCTGAAAATGTATTTACAGTCATCACCCAAAAATTTTGAGCAAAATGATCCCATTTCCATTGCAAAACATCGTTTACCATATAAAATGGGATTTTAATATATTGTGTAAAATTCCCCACACCCACTTGAACAAATTCAGGTGTTAACGCTTTATACGCTGTGGCCGCCGGTTGTAATAGATAATCATCTAAGAAGAAATTTAATTCCATCATAGCGCGATTAAAATTATCTAAGGGGTCCTCTGACGCACCCGTACCAAATTCATCAAAGGCATCGGCAGCACCCCCTTCTTGCATTTCAGTTGGTTCACAGGCTGTTATAAAAAAAACACACGCCCAATAAATCAAACTTTTTATATTTTTATATTTTATCATCAACTAAACACGATTCTTCTAATTATGTTTTAGCAAAAATCTATTAATAAACCTATAAATTTTAGTCTTAGTATAAAATAAAAAAAGGGAGCATTTCGCTCCCTTTTTTACAAGCATTCTTAAAATTAGCGTTTTGAGAATTGGAAACTACGACGAGCTTTTGGCTTACCATACTTCTTACGTTCAACAACACGGCTATCCCGAGTTAAGAAGCCCTCTTTCTTCAATACAGAGCGCAATTCAGGTTCAAATCCAACCAATGCTTTGCTGATTCCATGCTTTAAAGCGCCTGCTTGACCAGACAAGCCACCACCTTTAATGGTACAGATTACGTCAAAGCTATTTTCACGATTTGTTACTTGGAATGGCTGATTTAACATCATACGTAAAACCGCACGTTTAAAGTAAACTTCTTGAGTTTGACCGTTAATAACAACCTTACCTGATCCTGCTTTAATCCATACACGAGCAACCGCATCTTTACGTTTACCAGTGGCATAAGAACGACCTAATCCATCAACCTTACGTACATATTCACGCTTTGTTTCTGCCGTTGGTACAACTGCATTCACTACTGGTGTATTTAAAGCGCCTTTTAATTCATTTAAAGAAACTTTTTCAGACATTATGCGCTCCTTACATTTTTAGAATTCATAGATGCGACATCCAATAATTTAGGTTGCTGCCCACCATGTGGATGGTCTGTACCTTTATATACATGCAGTGCGCGCATACAATCACGTCCTAAAGGATTGCGTGTGATCATAGGTTCAACTGCCTTTTCCACTAAACGTTCTGGAAAACGCCCATCAAGAATCTGTCCTGCAGTACGCATTCTAATCCCACCCATATATCCAGTGTGCCAATAAAACTTCTTATTATCACGCTTGTTACCTGTTAATGCAATTTTCTCAGCGTTGATAATCACTACGTGATCACCGCAGTCCATATGAGGAGTATAATTTGGTTTATGCTTACCTTTTAAAATTCGTGCCACGATTGAAGCTAAACGACCTAGTACAAGGTTTTCAGCGTCAATTAAAATCCAATTTTTTTGAATTTCGCTGGCTTTCATGGAATAAGTTTTCATGATTTGCCTATTACTGTTAATGTATTAAGGTATCTTTTAGCTAATCCCTAGCTAAATGTCAACCACATTAAAGCATTTTGCGTGTGGTATAATAATACCTGCTCCAATTCAAAGAAGAGGCCCCTCTCTTCTCAAAGAAGCAACCTCTACATATATCCCACTATAATGACTGAATATAGTCCCATACTAATGTTTTGACCATATCCTGCTGTCTAGTATAAAAATTTTTCGGAACGTACGACATTTTTGATTCATAGATTTCTCTATGACGTTGAGAGCATACCTCTCTAACTCGCGCCCTTTCCGCTTCCACAGCTGCCGCCCAGGACTTAAACCTATCTACTCTTCTAAGATAATCATCTCTTTTTGCGTATTCTACTCTTTGTTCTTCTTCACTTGGACCCCGAACTAAAAACTCATGCTCTAGAACAGTTTCTCTGGAAAAACCACTTATGATAGAATCATGATGATATCTTGAACACAGCAAAGGTGGATGAGCTAAATCAAGCGCTTCATAAAAAGTCTGCATTCGTTGATCCAAAGCTTCCTGTGCAATAATTCCTTCTTCATAATTCGTACTTATTAATGCTTGAAGTTCATCAATGGCCCTTTGATCTGCAAGAATCGAAGAAATGGGGGTTACTTTATCCCATTTCCGACTGGCTACCAAGGCTGCATCATACAAGGCATCAAAGGCTGCTTTATCAAGTTTCATAAAAGCAACCTCTCTAATAGCCGCCCATGTTTTACTTGCAGCTTCAGGGTTAAGCCTAAATTCATCTAATGGTTTTGATTGAAATGGATAAGATATTCTTACGCTAGAGCTTGATGATGATTGCCCTAATGCAGCACCATCAAATTTTGGAAAATCCCCACAGGCGCCCAAAGAAACGGCTGTGGTTAAATATACAACGCTTAAGATTTTCATAAGTTTCCTCCTTTTTATTAATATAAACGTGACTATCTGTATATAGGAAACAACCTAAAAAAATCAAGCCCCCGAAGGGGCTATATTTAAAATAAACTTTTCAACCAATTCTTAAAATCTTGTAACCACCCCTCTGGCCAACGCTTATCTACTTGTTTTAATGTTTCTGGATCAAACGTTAACCCTAACTCTTTTGCTTTTTCCTCGTTCAATACTCGACTGGGCTCATTAACAGTAATCATGGGTATACTGGCCACTGATTCACCTTTTAATAAACGAATGACCATAGTCGCAGTTACTCGACCTACCTCATACTGATTCACTCCGTATGCAGCCAAAGCACCATATTTAATCAACGCCGTATCACTTGTAAATGCTGGAACTTTTCGTTCATCCGCAACGCGAACAACTGCAATCCATTCAGATGCTACAGTATTATCGTTACTAACGTAAAACGCATCAACATCGCCCATATTTTTAGCAATTGATTCTACCTCTTTGGGATTATTAACGACACCATGCACAACTTCTAATCCCAATTTAGCAGCGGCAGACAATACATCATGCAAGATATAAATCGAGTTTGCCTCTGCTGGATTATATAAAAATCCAATACGCTTCATCTTGGGATACAATGTATGAAAAAACTTTAACTGAGGATAAGCCGATACAAAGTTAGACACTCCCGTTATTCTTCCTTCAGGCTTTGCTGGATTCTTAATTAAACCAGCACCGACTGGATCAGTAACCGAGCTAAAAACCAAATATGATTCAGGAGACATATTTTTTTTCACACTTTGCGCAATACTCGTTCCAATTGCAACGTGAACTTTATTTAATTTTTTAGCTTTTGAGTCTTCCAAACTTTGAACGCTAATTAAGTTTCCGCCTTCGCTTTCAATATCGATATCTACTGTTTTCCCAGGTACAAATCCCTGAGCTTTCAGTTCTTTAATCATACCAACGCGGGTTTCATCAATAGCTGGGTGAGTTGGTATATTTACCACATACCAAACGGGTCCATAGACAAACGCCCACAGCCCCCCTAATAAACCCAATGTACATATTCCGGCTGATAAAGCAATTTTTCTTATTCGTTTCATGTAGTTGCTCCTTTTTCTTTATCGTGCTAATGCATCACGAATTAGTTTAATAGATTCGCTTAATCCATACAAAGCAAAAAAGGACCCCATTCTTGGACCTTGTTCTTGCCCTAATAACACTTCATATAATACTTTAAACCATGCTTTCAGATCTTCAAAGGGGTATTTTTTCCCGATTTCATAAACTTGATATTGTATATCTTCTGCTGGAACATCTTTCGACATCCCTTCTAAAGTATTGGCTAACTCGGTTAAAGCATCAATCTCAAACTCTACTGCAGACCGATACTGCTTTGCTGGCACAATAAAATCTTTATAATACTGTATAGCATAACTTATTAAACGATCTGTAAAGGGAGCTTTTTCCGGTGTTAACTCCGGATTATACCGCGTTAGAAATTGCCACAATACAGACTTATCTTCTGTATTACATACACCTGCCAAGTTTAACAACATATTAAAACTTGGACCATTTTCTGACTTTGGTGGATTTCCTGAATGAATATGCCACACAGGGTTGTCAATTCGTTCTTCTTCAGATTGTGTTTGATATTTCTCAACCCAAGTTAAATAGTCATCAACCTGACGTGGAATTACATCAAAGTGTAATTTTTTAGCACTTCTTGGTGATTGAAACATATACAAGGCCAAACTTTCATGTGGAGCATACGTCAACCAATCATCCATCGTAAGCCCATTCCCCTTAGATTTAGAGATCTTTTGCCCTTCACCATCTAAGAATAATTCATAATTAAACCCTTCTGGCGGTTGCCCACCAAGTACCCGCACTATTTTAGACGCTAACTTTACAGAATCAATTAAGTCTTTTCCGGCCATTTCATAGTCTACACCCAATGCTGCCCAACGCATAGCCCAGTCCACCTTCCACTGTAGCTTGCAAGCACCTCCAAATATTGATACCTCTACCTTTTTGTTAGTTTCAGGATCTATATAAACCACAGTTCCATTTAGCGTATTTCTTTCGACCATAGGTACTTGTAAAACTATACCAGTACGAGGACATATCGGCAAAAATGGGCTATATGTTGCCTGACGCTCTGCCCTTAAAGAAGGCAGCATAATTTCCATTACCGCATCATAGTTATTCAATACAGCCTGCAACTTTTCATCAAATAAACCATTCGTATAATAATGTGTCGAGCTTTGAAACTCATATTGAAAACCGAACGAGTCTAAGAATGACCGCAACATGGCGTTATTGTGCTCTCCGAAGCTATTAAACTTTTCAAAGGGATCTGGAACTTTTGTTAAAGGTTTTCCTAAGTGTTTGGCAATTAACTGTTTATTAGGAATATTGTCAGGAACCTTACGCAATCCATCCATATCATCTGAGAATGAAAATAATTTCGTGGGGATATCCGAAAGCTGTTGAAATGCATGACGCACCATCGTTGTACGTGCAACCTCTCCAAATGTTCCGATATGAGGTAATCCTGAAGGGCCATATCCTGTTTCAAACAAGACATATCCTTTTTTAGGTGGAGCCTGACGATAGCGTTCAACTAATTTTTGCGCTTCGATAAACGGCCAAGACCGACCTATAACTTGAGTCATTATATTTTCCTTTCCTAATCATTAAGTTATTGCCACCTGCATTAATCAATGATCCAAAGGAAAAAGCAAGTACTTTTTAATACTACTCGCTACATTCAATATGTGATTTACCCTTATTATATCTCTCTTAATTCAATCAACGATAAGAATTTAGAAATATTATTACATTCTATGTCTCATATCTATAAATTGAATAAATTAATTACATTGTAATGTAAGTTTATGATTGCGCAAATATACTATCTGATTTAAAAATGGGGGATATTTTTTATTTTACTCAAAGGATTCACATTTATGGCAAGTTATCAATATGTATACGTAATGAAAGGCTTATCAAAAGCTTACCCTGGCGGCAAAAAAGTCCTTAACGACATATGGCTATCATTTTTACCAGGCGTAAAAATTGGCATCATAGGAAGCAATGGTGCAGGTAAAAGTACGCTTATGAAAATTATGGCTGGTATGGACCATGAATTTCAAGGTGAAGCATGGGCCGCTGAAGGTGCAACCGTTGGATACCTTGCCCAAGAACCCCAGCTTGACGAATCATTAACTGTCGAACAAAATGTCATGAAAGGCTTAGGCGAAGTTGTGACATGGGTTGATCGTTTTAATGAAATCACCGCTAAATTTTCAGAACCAATGACTGACGATGAGATGAATGAACTAATTGCCGAACAAGGTGACTTGCAAGAAAAAATCGATGCGGCTAATGCATGGGATTTATCTCGCACTGTGAATATTGCTATGGATGCTTTACGTTGCCCCCCCGGTGACAGCCTCGTATCAAAACTTTCTGGTGGTGAACGTCGTCGTGTGGCTTTGTGCAAACTTTTACTGCAAAAACCAGATCTTTTGTTATTAGACGAACCTACGAACCATTTAGATGCAGAATCCGTAGCTTGGCTAGAGCGACATCTTCAAGAATACAAAGGAACAGTTGTATTAGTAACACACGATCGTTATTTCTTAGATAACGTTGTAAGTTGGATTTTAGAGTTAGATCGAGGAGAAGGTATCCCATTCGAGGGCAATTATTCGGCCTGGTTAGAAGCAAAACAAAAACGTCTAGGGCAAGAACAGAAAGAAGAATCTGATCGTCAGAAACAATTGGCCCAGGAATTAGAATGGATTCGCCAATCTCCAAAAGCCCGTCAATCCAAAAGTAAGGCTCGTATTACTGCTTATGAAAACCTATTGGCTGAAAGTCAAAATGTTAATCTAACAATGAACCAAATTACAATTCCTGCAGGGCCGCGCTTAGGAAATGTCGTGATTGAGGCAGATAACGTTTCCAAAGGATTTGGTGACCGAGTCCTATTTGAAAAGCTTGCATTCCGTCTTCCTCCTGGGGGCATTGTTGGAGTTATTGGCCCTAACGGAGCGGGAAAGACAACCACTTTCCGAATGATGACCGGACAGGAAACTCCGGATACTGGATCTATGCGTATTGGTGATAGCGTTCAGCTTTCTTATGTAGATCAAAGCCGAGACGCCTTAAATCCAGACAAAACAGTATGGGAAGAAATCTCAGACGGGCAAGAAGATATTTATATCGGAAAAAAGACAATTAAGTCTCGCGCCTATGCTTCTTGGTTTAATTTCAAAGGCACAGATCAACAGAAAAAAGTTGGCATGTTATCGGGTGGAGAACGCAACCGTGTGCACCTGGCTAAAGTATTGAAATCTGGTGGGAACGTTTTGTTATTAGACGAACCTACCAACGATTTAGATGTTGAAACATTGCGCTCTTTAGAAGAAGCTTTGTTAAATTTTGCTGGCTGTGCCGTTATTATCAGCCACGATCGGTTCTTCTTAGACCGCATTGCCACACATATCCTGGCATTCGAAGGAGACAGTCAAGTCGTCTGGTTTGAAGGTAACTATGCTGACTATGAAGCTGACTTAAAGCGCAGGATGGGAGATACTTATACAGGGCCAACCCGTATTAAATATAAACCGTTAGTACGGGCTTAACTTCTAAGAGAGAGGCTTTTACCTCTCTCTTTTTTAACTTTTGAATAAGATTAATACTGAGACTATAAATTGCTCACATTAAAGGATACGCATTAAAACCCTCAAGTATCACCGTCTAAATAATAAAATAGTATTTATATCTTTTTAAAAAATTGATCTAAATTTAGTTTTATAGAATAATATTACGGTTATTCATTAGGTAGGTTGTTTTAAAGATGAAATTTAAAGGTTTATTATGTCTTTTGCTTTCTATGTTAATTGTAGGTGGATGCGATAAAAACTTACCTTTAGAAACCGTGAACTATGTGGATGTTCAAAAATATACAGGCACATGGTATGAGATAGCAAGCTTTCCTAATTGGTTTCAAAAAGACTGTACAGGAACTACGGCAACTTATTCTCTAAATGAAGATGGTTCAATAAACGTTTTAAATAGATGTTTTAAAAAATCTTTAAGTGGTGAAGAAGACACAGCAGAAGGAACAGCTTACGTTGTTGATCCCAAAACTAATGCAAAATTAAAAGTCAGCTTCTTCTTTCCTTTTAAAGGCGACTATTGGATTATTGAATTAGCAGATGATTACAGTTACGCAGTTGTAGGTCATCCTAATAGAAAGTATTTATGGATTTTATCACGGACCCCTGAAATATCCGACACAACCTATCAATCTCTTCTAACATCAATTTCTAAAAAAGGTTTTGATATAACTAAGCTTACAAAAACTATTCAATTTTCAAATCTTAAATAATTTTGATGCGTTTTCTCTATAAAGTTTTCTACTTAAGCAGAGGCTTTATATAAAAACACTCTTGCTTGTTTTTACTCAGCAATCGAAACATATATCTAAATTTAAAAATTTTGAATTTTTAGGTCTAAATTTTACCTTCAAAAAACTTAATGATTTTTTGGATGATCATCCCTAACCCAACTAAAGCTAAACCATCGCTGCCCCATTGAAACACAGAAGTTAGTGCTACTTTTGCTTCATCTCTACCCAAGATAAAATACATTAAGACAGGTATAGCAATCATTAATAGTACACATGCCATAATCATAAAGATTAATATATGTTTCCAATTGGTCGATCGTCGATCTGGAACTATAGGGGTTTTGTTTTTAATTTTTGAGGGCATATATAAAACAACATAAAACAATTACCTAAATAATAGAAATGCTTGGATATAATGTCTGTAAACGAATCGTCATCGCTGAAGGTGATACATAAAACAAATCTGCCATTTCTTCTGGGCTTAACTCTTCCTTCATTAACTCTGCTACTTTTTCTTCTGGCATTAACAATTCAGCGGCAATCATATTCGCTTCGGTTTCTGCATCAGAATACGTTCCATTTTTTCTAAATGTTACGGCCTTATCTTCAAAACGTCCTTCTTTTTCAAGCTCATCCTTAGAAAAACTATCCATTAAATAGGATAAATAATGCCCAATTTCATGAGCAATAGTAAATCGCTGACGAGAAAACGCATGATTTTTATTGACATAAATACTGTAACTGCCTTCTTCTTTAAGAAGTAATCCACTTAGCCCGTCATCTAAGTCTGCTTCAAAGCAGTTTAAATTTAAATCTTTACATATTTTCTCAAGAGACAGCTCATATCCACTATAACTATCAACTTGCAGCTCGCTAATACGTTTTTGAATTTTGGGTTTTAACTTCATAGTCCATCTTCTATATTTAAGGCATTATACCATGATTTACCAACACGTCAAATTTCATACCTGGATTTTATATTTGAAACCTTATAAACTTGTGCCATACATAAAGCAAATATATATAATATGACAGCATTACACCGCCATGACATTCTACTACCTTTGCCCCAAAATGTTCTTTACACATACACTTCTGATCAGGAATTAGAATTAGGAACAATTGTAGACGTTCCTTTTGGAAAGCGCCTATTAACAGGTGTAATATGGGAAGAAACTGATCCCTCATATCAACCTAACTTTCAAATTAAACCTATAGCACATATATGGGGCCTTCCAGCCATTTCTCTTGCCAGCCGAAAGTTAATTGATTGGTCGGCTCAATATTACATGTCTTTTCGGGGCAATTGCTTAAAAATGCTTCTCAGTGGTCTTCCTGATAAAGAATATACTCCTCGTAAAAAATATGGTTACTTTACTCCTCCTCAAGACTGCCCAAGAAGTTTCCCACTAACTTCTGATCAAATGGATGTAACAAATCAAATTCAATTAGCAATTCAATCCAACATATTCACGGCATTCTTATTAGATGGTGTAACAGGTTCCGGAAAAACAGAGGTATATTACGAAGCTTTATTAGAAGCCATTCGAGAAAATAAGCAAGTCTTAATTTTATTACCTGAAATTACGCTTACTCAACAATGGTTACAAAGATTTCAACAACGCTTTGGCGTACTGCCGGCTCGTTGGCATTCCTCTTTAAAACAAACTGAACGTCGCCATACATGGCAACAGATTATAAAAGGACATGCCTCTGTGGTTGTCGGCGCCAGATCCGCCCTGTTTTTGCCTTTTAATCATTTGGGGTTAATTGTAGTTGATGAAGAGCATGATTCATCTTACAAACAAGAAGAAGGCATGCATTATCATGCACGAGACTTAGCTGTTGTCCGCGCAAGATTTGAATCCTGTCCATTAGTATTAGCCTCTGCTACACCATCTATTGAAAGTCATCATAACGCCGCAGAAGGTAAATATACCTTATTAACTTTAAGCCACAGATTTGGAACGGCAGGAACCCCTAAAGCACATCTTATTGATTTGCGTCAAAAATCTGAAGGAGTAGGCCGCGGAGAGTATGTATCTAACACTTTAATTTCTGCTCTTAATACAACGATAGAACGCAAAGAACAAGCGATTATTTTTTTGAATCGAAGAGGATTTGCTCCATTAACATTATGTACAGAATGTGGGTACAAACTTCAGTGTCCAGACTGCAGCGCCCATTTAGTATATCATCGCCTATCTCATGAAAGAACAATATTGCAGTGCCATCATTGTCGACTAACGACACCTCCCCCAATTCACTGTCCAGAATGTGCTGCTGAAGAAAGTTTGCGTCAATGGGGTGTTGGAATTGATCGTTTAACCGACGAAATTCGCCACAAATGCCCAAAGGCTCGCATTTTAACCGTCAGCAGTGACCATATTACTCATCAGGATCATCTAGACGAATTGTATGAAGCCTTAAACCATAATAAAATAGATATCGTGATCGGCACTCAGCTAATGGCAAAAGGGCACGATTTTCCAAATGTTACATTAGTAGGAATTGTCGATGCCGATGCAGGTTTAATGACCCAAGATATCCGCGCAGCAGAAACAACCTATCAATTATTACATCAAGTAGCTGGCAGATGCGGTCGTGGAGACAAGTCAGGAAATGTATATATCCAAACCTTTGCCCCCCATCATCCGGTTATCCAAGCATTAAAAACCTTTGATCGTGATACTTTTTTATCTTTAGAATTACATAATCGTCAAATAGGCCAGCTGCCCCCCTTTAGCCGTCAAGCATCTCTTATTATTACAGGAGATACAGATGAACAGGTCAAACAAATCGGTGCATATATGTATCAAAAAATACCTTCATCCAAAGAAATCCTTATTTTTGGCCCAGCTCCACCCCCCTTAATACGATTAAGAGGCAAATATCGTTATCGTTTTTTGGCCCAAGCTCCCAGAAGTACTCTTCTTCAACCATTTCTGCATCAATGGTTAGATACTCTAAATCTTCCACGAAGTATTAAGCTTACAATTGATATCGATCCTATTAGCTTTCTTTAATAAGATACGTTTGATAGTCAAAGAAAATTAGACAGGGCATATATAACCATATATTAAGACAGAGGAAAGCTTTTTAGCCCCATCCATCATTAAACATGTAACTTAGTAAGAGGGTTTATTTGTATACGCTATCATAACATCCCGGGCAATATTCAGCTTAGCCGCATATTCTGCATTACCCCCTTTGTCGGGGTGATGTTTTAACATTAACTTTCGATAGGCTGATTTTATTTGAATGACCGTTGCATCTATAGAAACCCCCAAGATAGTTGCAGCCTCATGAACAGACATCCCCTTAGGAGTAGATCTTGGTGGCTGTTGATAACCTTGTTGTCGATAACTTTGATATTCCTGCTGTCGACGCATCTGTTCAAAAAAGTCTTTAAATGCTTCATTTTGTTTAGAATGAAAAGTGGTATTCGGTCGACTAGACGGAAAAAAGAAGAAAGGGATGAATAGCAATAATAAAAATAACACCCCAACTGTAACAACAGAAAATAGCGAAAGTACAAATAAAAATACTCCTGCTATTATCAAACTTCTTACTAAAGATGAACGGGCTGGTTTTTCCGCATTACGCGCCAACAGTAAAAATAAATAAAAAAAAACTAATACTAAAAATCCCAGCATACCATTCGTTTACCCAACTGTTTCTAACTTTTGCTTTAAATGAGGTAATTGCAACATATCCAAAATAGATCGGATCTCTTGGCGAGCCGCGACATGGGACATACTTAAAGGAATCCCTACTTCTTGCAAATCCAACAAGGTTAATCCTTGTATAAATAACTCTCTAAAAATAACACGCTCAGAAAATCCCGTAACCAGCCTATACCCAACCCTGCGTGATAACGTTGTAAGAATTTTGTACATTTCTTCTTTGTTCTTTGCATAGAGGTTCGTTAAACGGTTACGCATCACAATCCAATCAATAGGTTGTTTATCGCGCATCAATCGATTTTTCTTTTGTTCCCAAATCATTTCAGAATATACACTTGGCCTTAAATTATTAGGATCACTTGAATTCAATCGAACTAACATATCTAAATCGATAAAACTGTCATTTAATGGCGTAATAATTGTATCTGCATAAGAATGTGCTAACCGTGAAAAATAAGTATCATTTCCAGGCGTATCAATTACGATAAAATCACAATCAGACAAATCAAACAATGCTTGAGAAAACCGTTCTTTTTCGTCTTGCTCATTCTGCTTAATGTCTTCAAAATTTGCTTTCTGCAGCGCCACATGAACAGGTATGGGAAGCCTTTCTTTATTTGTTTGATTATATCGAATTCTATTTTCAATATAACGCGACAATGTCCCTTGTCGGGCATCCACATCAATACACCCCACCTTAAAATCCAGTCGTAATAAATAAACCATTACGTGCATTGCTGCAGTAGATTTTCCTGTACCACCTTTCTCATTTCCAAAAACGATGATGTATGGTTTTTTAATATTAGACATATTTCCTCTGTTCGCATTTTTTCATTTACAAACATTTTTATCACAGGCATGATCACTTGTAAATTTTTTAAGACACAAAACCCATGAATCAAGAATTAATTATTGAAGCAAGTGACCAAGACCAAATCCTGCATCGTTGGTTAAAAAAACAATTTCCGAATGTCCACTTTAGCCAATCGCAAAAATGGTTGCGTACAGGGCAAGTCCGATATGATGGTAAACGAGCAAAAGGCACTGAGGTACTTCATCTAGGTGCAAAAGTTCGCATACCTCCATTTATATCTCAATTTAATACCAACACTATTCCTGAAATTGCAAAAGGACATTTATCGTACACCCCAACTCTAAGTGAGCTTAACGCATTTAAGACAGCAATTTTGTTTGAGAATGATGACTTTTTAGTCTTAAATAAGCCTGCAGGCTTAGCTGTCCAGGGTGGCTCCGGGCTTAAAAAACATGTTGATGGGTTAATTAGAGCACTTTACCCAGACAACCCACCAAAGTTGGTGCACCGTTTAGATAGAGAAACAAGCGGCTTACTTATTTTAGCAAAAACTCATCAAATGGCTCAAAAATTAACTAAGGCCTTCGAACATCATACCATCTTAAAAGAGTATTGGGCCGTGGTGGAGGGCATCCCACTTAAACAAAAAGGACACATCATCACCCAACTTGAAAAAGGATGGGATAAAGATATGGAAAAGATGCGAATCGCCGCAGAAACTGAAGACGCAAAACCAAGTGAAACATCTTATAAAGTAATCCATCAAAATATTACACAAAAAAAGGCGTTATTATCCTTAATTCCACATACCGGGCGCACCCATCAATTACGCGTACACTGTCAACACATACGATGCCCTATTCTTGGGGATCGGAAATACAATCCAACAACATCCTCACGAAATTTACATCTGCATTCTAGAACGTTAACGCTTCCTGAAGAATTTGGAGGGTTAACTTTTACGGCAGAATTACCAGAGTATTTTTTAAAAACGCTGACCTTATTTAAGCTAAATCAATCATAATTTTTCACTGTACCGCCTATAAAGTTAGTAGCGACCAGAACTTACTTGATCCGACTAAACGGTTTATAAAAAACAACACATTACTTATAAAAACTATCTTGATTTAAATGCGCTTCTAAAATGATGATACTGTAATTTAGATGCTGTAAGCTTCTGAAACAGCCGCCCCCTTAAAACTGTTAAATCTTTAGGAATGATATCTTCCTCTTTAAAAAAACTAATAATTGCAGCCATCTTAACAAGATTTTGTTCTTTTTCTGCAATATCAAACAATGTCTGGATACTTAAAGAAAAAGCGGCATGATCAAACTTGGTTGGATCAATCTCATGTTTAGCTGTCAGTCGATGTAAATGCATCGTTATTCCATCATCAGGCGCAACATTCATAGCTAAACTTGCTGCCCCGTAATTTAATTAAACATATAATATTCCTGCGAATGCTTTTAAGCATTTCATCTTTATTATCCTTTAAAATGCCTTAATGCGTAATAACAAAGAACCTAATACCCACTAAGCTCTTTGTTATAATTAGAACAACGTTATTTCAGAAACTTATTTAATATAGGCCCCCCTTGATAACTTACAAGGACTGCAATTGTAATAAATGTTGGAATTTCTGAAAGGAAGGGATAAGCCCCAACCATCAATGCTCTTTCAAATCCAACCAATATGCTTAACCACGCTATACCACAGCAATACAATACCAATGTACTTGCAGTGGCAGAAACCCACATCATTGCAAAATTATGTTTATATTTTAAAATTTGTGCCGAAACAAAAACAGAAGCTAAAAACCCAAAAAAATACCCCGCACGTGGGCTAAATAATGTGACGATACCACTTGAAAATCCAGAAGCAAAAGGAAGCCCAATGGCGATCTCGATTAAATAATACCCTACAGAAAGTACTGCTGTCTGAGGAGAACACAGCAATCCAATAAACAATAAAATTAATGGTTGCATTGTAACAGGAACCGGCACAGTTAGAACATTTACTTGGGCAGAAATAGCTAAAATTAAACTAATTGCCAAAGGTTTTAGAAACACCTGAGCTAATATGGTTTCTTTATTAAGCGTAGTCGTATGCAGCATATTAATACTCCTTTATAAAAATATCTTTATCCTAACGTAATACCCATGAAATGCAATAGATTTATTCATATGAAATATGATACTTTTAATCATAATCAATAAACTTGAATTACATGAAATATATTTTGCCTTTTTTAGTTGTTTGGATTCTAAACATCCATCTGATACAGGCTGAAACCAACAATAATACTTTTAAATTTGATGGAATATCCGGGATTAAACTGGAACAAATGGAGGCTAATATACAATTTATATTAGGTTCATCTGATCAAGTTATTGTCGTAACAGAAGGGGAAAATATATTAACCCTGACTTCACAAGATGGCACCCTAACTATAAATAAAGCATCAAACTCCAGGATGCCTCTGCAATTTCGTATAGTCATTCCTTCTAATTGTAAATTAGATATTAATGTGAATGGTAAAAGCCATATCTTCATCCCCTCTATGTCTGCCTCCTTAAGGATTTCCGCTAATGATTTAGCTCAAGTAACAATAAATGGTTGTACAGGACTTATTCTGACTCAAGCCAGTTTTGCCAAAACTCAAATTGCACAATTAAATGGCAACATGTCTGTTACTCTATCTGATCAAAGTGAATTAGGCGTTCAAGGTGGATTTATTGAAACAACATTAATTACGGCAACCGACTCTACCCATGTATCTCTTGCAGCCTCTATTCAATCTTTAAAGTTAACAACAAAAGGCAGTGCAACTATCCAGCTGCATACAATCACAGATACATTTACGTGGATAGGTCGGGGCAATGAAAAAATATATGTCAAAAATCTTAGCGGCGTTGCAGATGTTACAGCCAATTATGATAGTCGACTAACCGTAGACAAGGCCAACTTAGACACACTTTTGGCCGCGACAAGTTCTACCGGCAAGATTAAAATTTCTGGTACTATAAAAAATGCAGCCATGAGCGCTCGCGGGGCAAGTGAAATTGTTGTTGACAAAGTCACAGGAAAAATCTTACGAAAGAACCAAAGCAACCGAGGAATCATAAAGATTTTAAATCCATGAAAAATGTCAAAGTAGGAATTCTGGGATGCGCAGGTCGCAATGGTCGACTTTTATTGAAAGAAGTCTATGAGGATAATATCTGCCATTTAATTGGGGGAACCGTACGTGAAGGTGGTGCTGGCCATGGAGAAGACTTAGGAACACTTGCTGGATTATCTCCCTTAGGAATCTATGCCCATGCTCAACCTGGCGTTTTATTTGAAGCAGCAGATGTATTAATTGATTTCACAAACCCTGCAACCACACTATATCATGTCGATCTTGCAGTAGAACACCAGAAACCAATCGTCATCGGAACCACTGGTTTTTCAGATGAAGAACGTCGATTAATTATTCAAAAAAGTGACAAGACCCCAATCTTATTAGCGTCTAATATGACCTTGGGTATTGCGTTACTTAGTATTTTAGTCGAGAAGGTATCCGCAGTACTTGATGAATCTTATGATATCGAGATTCTTGAAGCACATCATCGCCATAAAAAAGATACACCATCAGGAACTGCGCGCTCATTAGTTAGGTCAGCCCATCGCGGACGCAAACATGAAGATAAAAGCAAGTTTGTCATACATGATGAACCCGGAGAACGAGAAAAAGGTTCTATTGGAGTTAGCGTTATTCGAGGAGGGAACGAAATTGGTATGCATTCAGTATATTTTTATGGGGACGAAGAAGTATTAGAATTAACCCATCGTGTTCGGGATCGCGGCATCTTTGCAAAAGGCGCGGTCAGAGCTGCAAAATGGTTATATGGTCGACATCCCGGATTATACCGCTTAAAAGACGTATTAAAGGACAATAATTGGAGCATAGAATAAAACAATGAAAAGGATTGCGCTTATAGGCGCCACAGGAAATGTTGGGCGAAAAATTCTAGAAATTATTCAAGAGCGTGAATCTTTTCCAAAGGTATCCATCACACCTGTGGGATCCATCCGCTCTCAAGGATCAAAAGTACACGTAAACAATCATGATCAGACAGTTATTCATATTGACCATGTGGATTTTTCAGACTATGACCTTGCAATCTTTGCAGCAGGAAGTAATGCTGCAAAAGAACATGTTCCTAAAGCAACTCAAGCAGGGTGTCCTGTGGTTGATTGCAGTTCATTTTATCGCATGGACCCTAAGGTTCCTTTAATTGTTCCTCCGGTTAATCTGAAAGACGTAGAACGCTATACTGAAAAAATGATTATATCCGGAGCAAATTGTATTGCATCACCTTTAACAACTGTATTAAGTCCGCTCCATCAACTTGTACCTATTAATCGTGTGGTGATCTCAACGTATCAATCTGTATCCGGCGCAGGTAAAGATGCCATGGACGAGTTAATGCAACAAACTAAAGCATTCTATACAACACTACCGTATGAACGGAAGGTATTTCCAAAAGATATTGCATTTAACGTCCTTCCGATGATTGACGTCGTTCAACCTAATGGCAACACTGGCGAAGAAACTAAAATTGCCTTAGAAATTAAAAAAGTATTGGACCGCAATATCAGCATTGCCGTGCAATCTGTACGTGTCCCGGTCTTTATCGGCCATTGCACCTCAATATTTGTAGAATTTGCATCATCTATTACGCCAGATCAAGCTAAAGATGCCCTGCGTCTATCCCCTCATGTAAAAGTTATTGATAACATGCAAAATTATGTCACCCCCATCGAGGCAGCTGGAGAAGATCAAGTATATGTTAGTCGATTGCGCTATGATCCTAGTGTTGAAAATGGTCTGATTTTCTGGACTGCCAGCGATAATTTGCGTCGAGGAGCTGCCCTAGATGCGGTTGAAATTGCTGAACGTCTGTTAACGAAATATTTAGCTTAAATCTAACAGAACGAAAGACTTTTTGAATAGTTCTTTTCCTCCTACTCCTCAGGCATTTTGCAATATGGATTCAGACATATTTCGCCCCACTAACGTGGGGCCCACCCACGAACCGGCATCAGATCGGCACCCACCCCACCGCCACCGCTACACCATAGAATCGGTAGTTCTAAAAACTCTGTTTTTAAAAGC